>WFLX010029298.1_pt1 | contig 22996 bp, 18 predicted proteins | sample 4967041 | NCBI WGS metagenome assembly WFLX01 (sample SAMN12857096, study PRJNA449069) | gut metagenome | isolation source: stool from male and female vole | host: Microtus ochrogaster | place: USA:Florida | collected 2017
AAATATGCCGACAGCACCCTTTTCATAGTGAGGTCCGGTTTGTTAGATCGCAGTTTGTTAGGCGAACTTGATTCTTTCTATGGAGAACACAAGTTCCACAGAATGAGTCTTATCCTCAATGGCACGGCAGAGGAGCATAGCCGTTATCACACCTATGGAAGCTATCATAATTATGTGGATTCATGATGTGGCCGTTTAGATCAGTAAATAGTTTGAAAAATAGCGGAATGTTTGTAGGTTTTACCGATTGGCATTCCCATATCCTGCCGGGTGTGGATGACGGAATCAAATCATTTGAGGAGTCACTTGAAGTGCTTCGGGCGTATGAAAACCTTGGAGTGAAAACAATATGGCTTACACCCCACATAATGGAAGATTACCCCAACACTACTTCAGATCTGAAAAGAGTATTTGAGGAATTGAAAGGCAAGTGGAATGGGGGAGTAGAAATAAAATTGGCTTCCGAGAATATGCTTGACTCCCTTTTCCAACAAAGATTAGATGAGGGTGACTTGTTGCCAATTGGCGATTCCTCCACTCATTTATTAGTTGAGACCTCTTACTTTAATCCTCCATTCGGTATGGAAGGATTGCTTGAGAAGATAAAAAGAAGAGGCTACTTCCCCTTGTTGGCGCATCCGGAAAGATACAGATATATGGATGAGAAAGATTATCGAAGTCTTAAAGCCGCAGGGATAAAATTTCAAATAAACTACACTTCTTTGGTAGGAACATACGGAGAAACAGCGAGGAAGAAGGCAGAATGGCTTCTAAATCAAGGAATGGTGGATGCCGTAGGCAGTGATTTACATAAATTAGGCTCCTACCTTGCTACCATTGAGCAATCTCCGAAGAAAATGTCAGTGGTCAATAATCTGCTTGAAGTGATAAAGAATAACACAACCAATTAAACTGAAAAGGATTATTGTACATTTATTTATTTCTGCTTTAAAAATATCTTTATCTTGCCATAGTAAAAATCTCATGAATTTTAATTAAATTTGTGGTATTGTGTAAGAATTTCTTGCGGCAATTATTAGAACTGATGGAAGATATTCTGATATTAATGTCAACATATAATGGCGAAAAATATATTTCTGAGCAAATCGAAAGTATTATATCGCAAAAAGGTGTCATTATCCATCTTTTAATAAGAGATGATGGCTCGAACGATTCTACGGTAAGGATAATTCAACATTATATATCACTATATCCCAATACAATAGGTTTAATTAAAGGTAGTAACATAGGTTGGAAAGAATCTTTTTTTTATCTACTTCAATATGCTCAAAAGCATTATCCCTTTAAATATTATGCTTTTGCAGATCAAGATGATATTTGGTTACCTGAAAAATTAAAGAGAGCAGTTGAATTGATGTCACAACACAATTCCCTACCAACTTTATATTGTTCCAATTTAATTTATTATAAGGAGGGAAAAGCGCATGGGGTGATATATAAGAAAGATTTTTTTTCAACTTATAAGAATTGCTTGATTAGGAATTATGCAATTGGTTGCACTATAGTATTAAACAACCGGCTTCTTCGGTTAATCGTAAAAGAAATCCCGCAATTATCAATTGCTCACGATTATTGGTGCTATATGGTTGCCTCTTTGTGTGGTAAAGTAATAATAGATCCAATGGCACTCATTTTTTATCGGCAACATAATGAGAATCAAATAGGCTGTAAGGGAGGCTTCCTAAAAATATGGACACGTCGATTAAAATCTTTTTCCTCTCTAATTTCCGGACATAATAAAGAGAATATTGCACGTGAATTATTACGAATACATGTTAGCGATATGAACATGTCTGCTAAAAAAGCACTCTTGAAAGTGGTTCACTATAGAGATTCATTACGTAATCGGCTATCGTTGCTTTTTGATAAAGATTATACCTATAATAAAGTGGATAGTGATTTTTGGCTCAAATGTCGCATCATCTGTGGAAAACTATAATAACATCCCACTCCATATCAAATAAAAAGACAGTTGTATGAAGATCTTAATTGTTAGTGATCAACTTCTAAAAATAGAGGGAAATAATATTTTAGGTACGGTTAATTTCACAAATACCTTGAAACGGCTGTCGCAGTTGGGAGAATTGCATGTTTGTGTGAGAGATGTTTCAACTTTAAAAACCAATATCTTAATATACAATGATATTGTTAGCAACTATCTAAAAATAGAGAATATATCCTTTATATCCAAATCATATATATGGCCTTCTCTTCATACGCTTAAGACAATGAAAAATAAGATAAAAGAGGTGGATTTGGTAATAGGATATCTACCTTCATTGAATGCGGAAGCAGCCTCTTTTTTAACACACAAAATAGGGAAAAGATATTTTGCTTTTATGGTGGCCTGTCCTTGGGACGGTCTGTGGAATCAAGATTGGAAAAGGAAAATTGCAGCTCCCTACAGATATTATCTCAATAAGAAAGTATTGAGAAAAGCCGACTATGCACTTTATGTCACTAATTATTTTTTGCAAAATCGATATCCTACCTTGGCACAACATTCATTAGGACTGTCAGACGTAGTTTTGGAGTCTCTCGATGACAATATACTAAAAAAAAGATTGGAAAAGATATCTAACTATTCTCAATCCATAATATTCAAAATTGCCACCACTGCAATGCTAAATGTGCGCTATAAGGGTCAGCGTTTCGTTTTAGAAGCCTTGAAAGAATTGAAAGAAAAAGGTATTAATAATTTTAAATACTATCTGATAGGAGGGGGAGATCCTTCGGACTTGAAGAAGCTTACAATGGACTTGAATATAGAAGATATGGTTATTTTCGTAGGAAAAATTACCCATGAAAAGGTTTTTGAGCTATTAGATGAAATGGATATTTATATACATCCCTCGCTTCAAGAAGGGTTGCCAAGAAGTGTAGTGGAGGCTATGAGTAGGGGCCTTCCATGTATTGGCACAAATACAGGAGCTATCCCGGAACTTCTTGATAAAGATTTCATTATAAGAAGGAAGTCAGTTGAAGATATTGTAGAGAAAATTCTTTTGATTATTAATCCTGCTGTTATGCGTAATGAAGCAGAACGGAATTTTATGGAAGCAAAAAAATATAATTGTACCTACCTGGATGGTGTGCGCAATAATTTTTTTAACAAAATTATTACAGAATTAGAGTCAGCCGGGAGACCCTCAAATCATAATTAACAGTTTATTTTACGGAGGCCATCCGGGGAAGTCAATATGGATTATAAAAAAATAATAAAAAATAAGAACTTGAGATTTAAGATTCTTTCCGCATTAAAATTTATACCGGATGAAATCATGCTCCATCTTCAATATTTTATAAAATTGAACCGGAGATTAAATATCAAGCAACCGAAAAGATTTACAGAATGGATACAATGGTATAAAGTAAATTACCGTCACCCCATTCTATACAGATGTGTCGATAAATATGAAGTCAGGAAATATATTGAGGAGAAGGGCTTGCAAGAAATACTGATTTACAACTATGGAGTATTCGATTCTATAGAGGATATAAATTTCAATCTGCTCCCTGATAAATTTGTGATAAAAACAACTGATGGTAGTGGTGGAGAAAATATATTTATATGTAAAGAGAAAAGCACATTAGATGTATCTGCTATCAAAAAACAAATTGCATCTTGGAAAGATAAGAAGAATATAAACCCGGGAAGAGAGTGGGCCTACGACGGAATTAAATCTTCCCGAATAATAGTGGATGAGTTATTAGAATTAAGAGGTCGGGAAAATTCGGAAGGTATACCGGATTTCAAAATTCTTTGTTTCTCAGGGAAACCAAGATTTATCATATATGACTGTGAGAGATTCTTATATCATAAAAGAAATATATATGACACAGAATGGAAACGACTTGATGTAGGAACTGACTGCCCTCATCAAGAAGGGAATGTGCCTGAACCACAGAATCTCGATTATATGTTAAAAATTGCCTCCATACTTTCAAAAGATTTTCCTTTTGTCAGAGTCGATCTTTATAACATTAATGGTAAAATTTATTTCGGAGAATTGACATTTTATCCTTGGAGCGGATATGTAAGTTTTACTCCGGACTCATTCGATTTTGAGTTAGGTAAATTATTTTCAGAATCTATTGATTTATTTAACTTGTCTTAACCAGGGGAGGAAGAAATGCCGATAAAGCTGATTGCGCAAAGGAATTTCTTCGGGATAGAAAATGGATACGTATGGAAACCATCGGTCAGCCATACTGTAATAGTAGTAGGTCTGCGTAAGTAAGACACCGGATATTATAAGAGCTTTCAGCCAAGTCTTGATCCGGGGTAGGGTAAGAAGGTTGGCTAAGCTTACGGTCACAAACATAGTGGTATAATTTGTAAATCTCGAGAAGATCAATGGTATAGCGAATGCACCCATACACAACAGGATCTGTAATAAAATCAGGTATTGGAATTCATTTTTAAGATTCAATAATTTGCAGACTGTTAGAACTATTATGGCCGGGAAAGCTGCATGAATCAATTCTCCGAGTCGCCAGTTGAAATTAAGGTCCTGTGCTGCATTTACATACATAGTGATACGTCCGGAAAGAGCCGCTATTTGTAAAAGATTGTTCAGCTTTTCGACCAACGGTGTGACAGATAAGAAACATACACACAGTATCAAAAAAAGAATGTTTGGTTTCAGGATGCGTGCCAAGGGAAGAAACCATATAATAATGGCCGAATAATGAAACAAGATGGAGAGAAGCGACAAGAGATAATAATTTAACCACCTCTTTTCTTGAAGGTTCTTAAAGTTCAACAGAAAAATACCAACAGCCGCACTTTCTCGCAGTACCTCTGTTGAAAAATAAAGACCTTGAAGTAGAAAATAGAATAATACCCCTATAAAAACATTTTTACAATATCGATAGAGGAAAATAAAAATGCACGTTGAGGTAATCGTCGCTACAATTAACTGAACGGGCCAGAATTGATTGGTGAAAGATTTGCAAATGCCACAAATAACGACGAAAGCAGGTTCGTAACGGGTACTGAAAAGTGTTTTTGGGAAAGAAAAATCTTCTAAAGGGGGAATATATCTATAAGCCTTCATATAGCTTATGGTATCAACTCCCACTTTGTAGCGGAAGCCGATAATCAAGATAATATATGTGCATAGCAATGTAAGGAGAAGTTTCCTTCCCTTTGGGGAGAGTCTATTGTTGATGTAGGCTCCGGCTAAAGCACAAATTACTGCTATAAGATAGACCATTTTATTAAATTCTTTATTATAAACGTAGGTTGGATAAGGGTTAGTATGAATAACTCTGAAACCTAATGAGGGAGAAGATTCAATTATGATAGCCGGTATTAGACAGAATAGTTAAGAGGTAGCCGGTGGAGTAAGATAATAAAAGAGTAATTTTTCCGTATAAAAATAGGGTCAATGTCTGTATTGAATCCTGTCCGGACTGTCTAAGTTCATTGATTTCTCTTCCACATATCTCCTTTTCAATGATTAAACAGTTTATGTTCTGACCCTTGGTTATGAGAAAACTAATATTAGTTATAAACGAAGACTGCTTTTTTTTATCCCACCGCACAAGAATTGCTGAGAGAGCAATAATGGACGGTTGGGATGTGAGTCTTGTTGCCAAGGACACAGGTTATCGGGAGAAAATCGAAAAGATGGGAGTGAAATTTATCAATCTTCCCGTAAATCCTACCGGGATGAATTTGAGGGAGGATTTCAAGACACTGAGATTTCTTCATAACATTATAAAAAACAACAGTGACGCCATAATCCATTTCGTGGGGCTTAAAAATATGTTGTGGGGTGGTCTCGCCTCCCGAGTTTCCAAAACCAAGGGAATTGTGTATGCAGTCAGTGGTCTTGGCACACTCTTTGGAGAGAACCGTAATAAACTTGTGTCGAATGTTGTTCAACGCCTGTTGCGAATAGGTTTGTCAAAGAGGAACGCGGCAATAATATTCCAGAATCGTGATGATGAAAAGCTGTTTTTGGATAGTGGTATAACCAAACGTCAGAAGGTATATTATATAAAAGGTTCAGGTGTGAATCTTCAGGAATTCCATACAGCTTCACTATCCTCGGAGAAGCCTCTTAAGATTATCTTTACTGCACGTATGCTTAGAGAAAAGGGGGTGGAGGATCTGATTAAAGCTGCAGAATTATTGCGTCACGATTATGAGGGTGAAATTGAATTTCTTTTGTGTGGCGGTTTATCCTCTAATCCAAGTGCCTTGACATCGGAAGACATGCAGGAGTTAACAGATGGAAGCTATATCAAGTGGTTAGGTCATAGAAAAGATATAAGTGAGTTGTTAAGGCAATCCGGCATAATGTGCTATCCGAGTTTCTACAGGGAGGGTGTGCCTAAATCATTGATAGAAGCTTTGGCAACCGGATTACCCATAGTTACTACCGACTCCGTTGGATGCAGGGATACAGTCAAAGACGGGGAGAATGGAATTCTTGTACCGACCCATAATCCGGCAGCGATAGCTGATGCCCTCAAGACATTGATTGAGAATCCGGTGTTACGCCGGAAGATGGGTAAAGAGTCACGTCGGATTGCGGAAAGAGATTATGATGTCGAGAATGTAGCTTCTGTTCACCTGCAAATATACGATACTTTGAATAGTAATTCAAAACCATGAAAACCAATCCGGAGGAAGGGGTTATTAGGGTTTCTATCAAATATTATTCTATTTTTTAAGTTTTATATATTAGGGAGTCGTTTAAACTTATTGACTGATTCAAAGTTATGAGGGAATAAAAAATGAAACCTCAGTTTCTTTAAAGAAAATAAGTTTAAACTACTTTTGTGTGGACGGTAATGACATTCTTATAAATAGTGTCTGTATGAAAATATTGGTCACAGGATCGGCTGGATTTATAGGTTCATTTGTGGCGAAGAGATTCCTTGAGCAAGGTGATGTTGTGGTGGGGTTGGATAATTTGAATACCTACTATGATGTCGAGCTCAAACTTTCCCGTTTGGAGCAAGCAGGAATATCTTCTGCCAAGGCACTCCAATGGAACACACCGGTTGTCTCTTCGGTTTTTGGTGACGATTATCATTTTATCAGGCTTGATCTTGAAGATAAAGAGGGAGTGATAGGGTTGTTTGAGAAGGAGAAATTTGACCTTGTCATCCATCTGGCGGCTCAGGCAGGAGTGAGATATTCTGTGACTAATCCCGATATTTATATCAAGAGCAATATAGAGGGTTTTCTCAACATACTTGAAGGATGCCGTCACACTAATGTGAAACATCTTGTCTATGCATCCTCCTCAAGTGTGTATGGTAAAAATGGAAGTGTACCCTTCCGGGAGAAGGATAGCATCGCTCATCCTGTGAGCATTTATGCCGCCACAAAAAAAACAAATGAGCTTATGGCTCATGTATATTCCCATCTTTTCAATCTTCCCACCACCGGTTTGCGGTTTTTTACCGTCTACGGGCCATGGGGACGTCCGGATATGTCGCCTCATCTTTTTATCGATGCTATCTTTAACGATCGTCCTATCAAAGTGTTCAACAACGGTGATTTATGGCGTGATTTCACTTATATAGATGATATCGTAGAGGGAGTCACAAGGATATCGAAAATAATACCTGTAGGAGAGGATGATTGGGATTGTATGACTGCCGATCCCTCCACCTCTACCGTACCATATAAGATTTATAATATCGGCAACTCATCACCGGTGAGACTTATGGATTACATCAGGTGTATGGAAGGTGTGATTGGAAAGGAAGCCAAAAAGGAGTTTCTTCCGATGCAACCGAGTGAGGTGTATAAGACTTATGCTGATTCATCCGCTTTGGAAAGGGTGACAGGTTTTCGTCCTCTTACTCCCTTACAAGAGGGAATAGAACGTACCGTCCGATGGTATAAGGACTATTATAAGTGGTGAGGGGTATAGCGGTTTTTATAGAAAAAGATTTTTAATCTTCATTAGAATCGTTTCGCAAACCTATGGACTACCGTTATAAGATTATTACGTTGCCATTTGTTCAGATAAGTAAACCAACACAGCAGACCAAGAAATGGAATATAAAGAACGGTAAATTTCAGTATACCACTGATATTCTGCTCAAAAGAAATAAAGAGACTAAGTAGAGCCATGAAGGCGCATGATAGGCATGCAACTCCAATAGCCGGCATAATGATGTTTCTACAATAGGTTATAACAGGATAGCCGATTTTCCTTTTCAGATAAATGAGGCGCACACTCAAGACCATCACCTCGACAACACATTTAATTAAAAGAACCGTAGCCGGTTGGCAGCCTAAAGATAAAAAGAGAAGAGACAGAAAGAAATGCAGGGATATTACAAAACTCATAGAAATCTGGTAGCTACGAATCTTACCGGTTGCCAACATGATTGTATCGATTGGTAAAGCGAGACATACGATCAATACCTGAATAATCACCAACACACAGAACACTGAAGTATAAGGAGGATAGTCCGGACCGATCCATATTGACAGTATTACAGAAATAAAATTCATAATGATAAATCCTATTGCAAAAATCAATAGGAAGGAGAGTTTTGATATAGAGGAAGTAATCCTCATCATACCTGCTATTTCATTTTCAGCATACAGTTTAACAATTCTGGGATTAGCTGCTTTTATCAAATTATTTGAAAGCAGAGCAAATGCTCCACCCACCTGCATACATATACCGTAGGCAGCGTTCACAACGACCCCGTAATAAATATTCAGCAATACATTAAGACCCTGATTGGAAATCATGGAGGAAAACGAGCCAAATAAGTTCCAGCCTGAGAAAGTGAATAACTCTTTAAATAAAACTTTGTCTAATCTTGTGGAACGCTTTATTAGAGGAAAGTTATGTCGGCAGTAAAAGATGTAAATAATGATCAGCAGTACACTGATAACTGTGGCAGAATAGCCATAGAGTATTAAAGGAGCAGAGAGTTTAAAATGGTGAATAAGAAGGATGGATATCAGAAGCAGGATAGCTTCGACAGATGATATGATCGCATAGAAAAAGAATCTTTCATGAGAAAGGACCAATGCTTCAAAAGGTAGTTTCAGGAAGCTTATAAAAAGGATCAGCACACAACTTTGATAAATTACCGAAACACTATGTCGCAGATTATCCGGAAACTCCAGACAGTTGAAAACGAACCATAGACCACCGGTTTCCAAGACTGCCACAATCAAAAGAGCGATGCCGGAACTAAACAGCAGACTTGATAAGAAAATTTTATTTTCATTATTGGAGTCGGTTCCTTGATCGTAATTGAAGAAACGCTGTGTAGCAGTGGCTAAAGGTGAACTGATAAAAGTGAAAGCGACTACAGCCCCGTAAATCAGATTCCAAATGCCGTAATCATCTACCCCCAATGTCTCAAGGAGCACTCTTGTGGTATAGAGTTTAATAATGAGCATCGCCAGCATGCGCAGATATAGAAAAAGGGTGTTTTTGGCGATGGCTTTATTATGACCGGACGTTTCTGAGGGTGACATTAAGCAGTTACTTGGACAACTATCGGAATTGTTGTGAAGGTTGTTAAATCATGAAGTAGATAAACCTATAAGTGGTTGGATACACAATAAGTGTTTAGATACAAAAGAGGAACATGGAATATTCCATGTTCCTCTTCGTATAAATCAAAAACATGTAAATTATGCTTTACCGTCAGAACCGAGCACATTGAGGATTTTGTGCTTGTAGAGTTTCTCCATCTCGTCGCGAGCCGGGCCGAGATATTTACGGGGATCAAACTCAGCGGGTTTCTCAGCGAATACCTTACGCACAGCGGCAGTCATAGCAAGACGGCTGTCGGAGTCGATATTGATCTTGCAAACGTCCATCTTGGCAGCTTTGCGGAGCTGTTCCTCGGGGATACCGATAGCATCAGGTAACTTACCACCGTTCTCGTTGATGATCTTGACATATTCCTGAGGCACTGAAGAAGAGCCGTGGAGCACGATGGGGAAGTCGGGAAGTTTCTCCTCAACTTTCTCAAGCACATCGAATGCCAATGGAGGGGGCACGAGAAGACCTGTCTTCGGGTCGCGTGTGCACTGTTCGGGAGTGAACTTGTAAGCACCGTGAGAAGTGCCGATAGAGATAGCAAGGCTATCGCAACCGGTACGAGTAACGAAGTCGATAACCTCCTCGGGATCTGTATAAGTGTGGTGGTCAGCGCTAACCTCATCCTCAACACCGGCAAGCACACCGAGCTCGCCCTCTACAGTAACATCATACTTGTGAGCATAGTCAACGACTTTCTTGGTGAGAGCCACATTTTCCTCATAGGGAAGGTGTGAACCATCGATCATCACTGAAGAGAAACCATTGTCGATGCAATCCTTGCAGAGCTCGAAAGAGTCACCGTGATCAAGGTGAAGAACAATCTGAGGATTCTCCCAGCCGAGTGATTTGGCATATTCAACTGCACCCTGAGCCATGTAGCGGAGAAGGATAGGATTAGCATAGTTGCGGGCACCCTTTGACACCTGAAGGATCACAGGTGACTTAGTGTCGGCAGCGGCTTTGATGATAGCCTGAAGCTGCTCCATGTTATTGAAGTTGAATGCGGGGATGGCATAACCGCCATGCACTGCCTTTGCAAACATCTCTTTTGTGTTGACAAGGCCAAGTTTCTTGTAATCTACCATGATTTGTCTAAACTTTTTGTTAAGCTGTCTTGCACATTGGCTTGACAGACTCAGTTATTTGTTGCAAAAATACAAAAAATGATTGTTTCCGCAAAATCACCGGGAAAATAATTAATGTTTTTTTGAAAAAACTTTCATACAGTAGAATAATTAGCGAAATAAGTTGTAAATTTGCAGTTGGAGTGGAATTTACAGTAGCCTGAAGTTCTCTTCTCTAACTGATCAGTAAAATGAGAGACCGTATATTGCTCTGCCTTTGCCACATGGGTGGCAGGGAAATAGAATATGTCAATGAGGCATTTGCCGACAATTGGGTTGTGCCGCTGGGCCCTAATGTTAACNGCTTTGAGGCAGACCTGAGTAAATTTGTTAACACCCGTAAAGACTTACCTGCGCTTGATCGTCACGTTGTGGCTCTTTCGTCAGGCACCGCCGCCGTGCATCTCGCTCTGGTGGCTGCNGGTGTTGAAAGAGATGATGAGGTCTTAGTGCAGAGTTTTACGTTCTGTGCTTCGAGTCATCCCGTGACCTATCTCGGCGCTACCCCGGTGTTTGTCGATTCTGAATACGAGACCTGGAATATGGATCCGGACCTTCTGGAAATAGCCATTAAGGACCGTATAGCCAAGACAGGACGCAAACCGAAAGCCATAATACCGGTGGCTCTTTATGGGATGCCATATCAGATAGACCGCATTATGGATATTGCCGGACATTATGGCATACCGGTGATTGAAGATGCAGCCGAAGGCTTCGGTTCACGTTTCGATGGTCAGGTGGTCGGCACATTCGGACATTATGGAGTGCTTTCATTCAACGGCAACAAGATGATCACCACCTCCGGTGGGGGAGCTCTTATCTGTCGTGACGAGAAGGCAGCCCGTGACATTCTATGGTTGGCTACCCAGGCCAGGGAATCTTATCCTTATTATCAGCACGAGACTATCGGTTTCAATTACAGGATGAGCAATATCTGTGCCGGAATAGGCCGTGGTCAGATGCATGTGCTCGAGGAGCATCTCGCGCATCATCGTCATGTGCAGGAATTGTATGGAGAATTGCTGGCTGATGTGAAGGGGGTGACCTTGCACAAGAATCCCTCTCCGCGTTATGATTCCAATTTCTGGTTGTGTGCGATAACTCTTGATCCTTCGCTCAGAGTCAAAGGTGAGGAGAACGCTTACAAGCAGGTTGTCAAAGGTGCTGTGGGTGGAGCGGCAGGGGTTGTACATTCCGCCGGTTCGGCTATCACCGACTGTCAACCTAACACTAATGTCGAGGCTATGAGGCTTGCTCTGGATGCGGCCAATGTTGAAGCCCGGCCTTTGTGGAAGCCGATGCACAGACAACCGGTCTATAAATATTCACCGGCCTATCTCAACGGAGTTAGTGAAGATTTATTCCATAAGGGGCTCTGTCTTCCGGCAGGTCCATACGTCACGGATGATGATGTACGTTATATTGTAGATGTGATTAAAGAGCACATCCTCTACGCTCAGGATTGAAAGTATTATGAAAATATTTGCATCAAACGCCATACGCGAAATAGATAACGCCACTTGCGAAGCTCAGAACATCGATTCACTTGATTTGATGGAACGGGCGGCGAGTGCAGTGAGTTGCGAGATTATCTCACGTTTTCTTCCCAGCCAGCGCATAGTAGTGGTGGCCGGACCGGGCAATAACGGAGGGGATGCCCTTGCGGTTGCCCGTATGCTTTTCGAACAAGGTTATAAGACTATAGAGATTTTCCTTTTTAATGTAGTCGGTAAACTCTCTCATGATTGTGACGAGGAGCTTAAACGGCTCATCACAATGGATGGAATTGATTTCACAGAAGTGAAACGAGATTTCTCTCCGCCATATCTCGGGGAAAACGACCTTGTGATTGACGGTCTTTTCGGATTGGGTCTCCGTCAGCCTCTTCAAGGAGGTTTCTCCATGCTTGCCAGGCTTATAAATGAGAGTGGCGCCTATGTCATTTCAATTGATGTGCCATCCGGCCTTTTCGGAGAATGGAATAGTAATGTGAGCCGTCGCGATATGGTGCATGCCAATCTTACCCTTACTTTCCAGACTCCTCGTCTTTCATTCTTCTTTGAAGAGAATGCAGATGTGATAGGGGAGTGGAAAGCCTTGGACATAGATCTGGATGACAAGAAAATGAAGGAACTCCATTCAGATTTCTGGGTGGTGGAGGCGAGCGGTGTACGTCCTTTGTTAAAGCCAAGACGAAAATTCTCGGGTAAACGAGATTACGGATCGGTGTTATTGATGGCGGGGAGTATAGGCATGATAGGCGCGGCGGTCTTGGCAGCGAAGGCATCCATGAGAAGTGGTGCCGGCCTGGTGACGGTGCATAGTGCCAAAAGTGGTCTGCCCATTGTACAGACTGCCGTACCGGTGGCAATGTTCGAGCCGGATAAGAATGAGAATTATATCACCGATATGACGGTGCATCATACCCACCAGGTCGTGGCCGTAGGCCCCGGTATAGGTGTAAATCCCCGTACTATTGATGCCCTTGAGAGTCTGCTCAAAACCTGCAAGTCACCTCTTGTGCTTGACGCCGATGCACTCAATTGCATTGCGGCGCGTCCGGCATTGCTTCAGTTGCTTCCTGCGCAGACCATTATCACTCCACACGTTGGAGAGTTTGACCGTCTTTTCGGGGAACATTCCAATTCGGAAGACCGCCTTAAAAAGGCTATTGATATGGCGAAATATTACAACATCATCATCGTTCTCAAAGGACATTACACAGCCACAGTCAGGCCTACAGGAAGAGTTTACTTCAACTCTACAGGTAATCCCGGAATGTCAACCGCCGGTTCAGGGGATGTGCTGACAGGAGTGATTGCAGCCTTTGTAGCACAAGGTTATCGCCCTGAGCTGGCAGCCACTATCGGTGTCTATGTGCATGGCCTGGCAGGTGATATGGTGACGGCAGACTATGGTGAGTTTGGTGTAATGGCTTCGGATATAGCCGACTATTGCGGAAAAGCTATACATGCTATAGTTAACCGTGAGAAAATATAAAACAAAGAATTAAATAGAATAAGATGAATAAAATTTTCACTGTGTTGCTCCCATGCGTCATGGCTTTGGGCCTGTGTGTATCAGCTTCGGGGCAGCAGACTAAAATTTTGACCGCTGAAAAGCATAATGAATATGGTCTTGTCTATATTCTTCCGCAGACAGCACTTCAAATAGAGGTGACCGCCACCCGAGAAATCCGTAAAGCCGGTCCTTACTATCAGTATGCAAAGAAATATGTCGGCACTGATGTGGTGATAAAGGATAATGCAGAGGTTTGGACTATCGAATCGGTACGGGTGCAGCCCTACGGTGTGCCCAATCAGGATGCGCGTTATCTCATGCAACTGAAACCCGGTTCCACCACTTACATTGGTGTGGCTGCCGACGGGATGTTGCTGTCGATCAATGCTACTCCGGAGGAACCGGCCGCATTCGTACCCTCCGAACCTAAAGCCCCCGAGGGAGAAAAATTGGCTGACAGGGAATATCTTCAGTATGTGGATGAGGATTTCATTGCCTCTCAATCAAAAGCAAAACAAGCCCAGATGTTGGCCGAGAGTTTAATGGAGATCCGTGATGCCAAAATCTCGTTGACCCGGGGCACNGCAGACCAAATGCCCACCGACGGACGTCAGCTCGAATTGATGCTCAATTCGCTGCAACATCAGGAAGCGGCTATTACTGCAGCTTTTTTGGGTAATACTGTAAAAGAAACCGTGGTGCGCACCTATACGTTCCAACCGGAAGAAAATGGCAGGACAGTGCTTTTCAGGATGAGTGACTTTGACGGATTTGTAGATTCAGATGATTATTCAGGAGAGCCGGTCTATATTAATGTTGATGTAACCAACGAAGGANCCCTTCCCGTAGATGCGAAAGGAGAAGAGAAGAAACTTCCGAAAGATGCTGTAGCCTATAATGTGCCCGGAGCCGCTCAGATTACACTCAGTTTCAAGGGCAAGACGCTTTTTAAGAAAGAGTTTGAGATGGCACAGTTCGGAGTGGTGTTCGGATTAAATCCTACTTTATTCAGCGATAAGAAATCACCCTCATTTGCCATATTTGATTCAGCCACAGGTGGACTGAAAGAGATAGGCATAGCTAAGGATGAGTGACAGAGTGATGAGTGAATCAAATCTCTTTTCGCAATCACCTGCGGCAATGTCACTTGTGGAATATACCACAGTGATTGGAAATGCCATACGCACCACGCCTCAACTTCAGGGAGCCTGGGTTATGGCTGAGCTGAGCGATCTCCGGTTTAACGGTGGACACTGCTATATGGAGCTGATTGAAAAGAATGCAGCCGGACAGACGGTTGCCAAGCTCCGTGCCAATATCTGGGCATCCCGTGTGCCACACATCCGAAATAAATTTTACCATGCCACCCAGCGTGATATTTCCACCGGAATGAAGGTGATGGTGTATGGCGCGGCAGGACATCATTCTGTCTATGGCCTTTCATTCACGATTACTGATATCGATCCCTCCTATACGTTGGGTGATATGGAGCGTATACGTCGCGAGATTCTGATGCGTCTACGTAAAGATGGAGTGATAGATAATAATAAACAGGTATATATGTCGCCCGTGCCACAACGCATAGCCGTCATCTCAGCTGAGGGAGCGGCCGGGTTTGGCGATTTTATGAATCAACTTACCTGTAATTCCGATGGATTTGTTTTTTATCCCTTCCTTTTTCCTGCCATCATGCAGGGGGATCGCACCTCTNCTTCAGTGCGTGCTGCTCTGGATATGGTGGAACAGACGATAGATTTATGGGATTGTGTGGCCATTGTCAGAGGAGGAGGTGCGACCACAGATCTGAATGGCTTCGACGATTATGACCTTGCATATCGCATAGCTACGTTCTCTTTGCCTGTAGTGGTGGGAATCGGCCATGAGCGTGACCGTACGGTGCTTGACGAGATAGCACATACAAGAATGAAAACGCCTACAGCAGTGGCAGCATTCTTTATCGATAAACTCAGGTCGGCTTATTCAACAGTTGGCCAGTTGGTTCAGGGTATCGTCCGTTATAGCAGCGAACGTCTTTTAGGAGAATCACGGCGTCTGAACAATGCCGAAACAATGATTCCGGCTTTGGCAGAGGCCAGACTTACGGCTGCCAAAGCAAGACTTGACCGGGAACTTACAAGAATTCCGGTTGTGGTGGAGTCGCGTATCATATCTGCAAAAGGGCGTGTCGATACCCTCGGACGTGTGGTGTCTATGGCGGCTGACAGTGTGCTGAAGCGTTCGGCTGCCAAACTTGAGAATCTGTCGGGTATGATAGATGTGCTTAGTCCGTCGAATACGCTCAAAAGAGGTTACTCTATCACGCGCATAAACGGCCATGCCGTCACCGATGTGACGGGTATAAACCCCGGTGATATACTGGAGACGCAACTTGATCACGGGGTNATATATTCAGAGGTTACAACACGTGAGAAACCTGAGTGATCTTGATTTAACGCTCTGTGCAATATAAAAAATGTCGGTCGTCGCGACGACCGACTTATATTAACACTAATTTTAATTAAGCTAATACTTTAGATAAATGGAAGATATGACATATTCCAAAGCTATGGCCGAACTTGAAACCATAGTAGCTAAAATGCAGTCAGACACGTGTGACATTGACAGTCTGGCAGGATACACAACCAGAGCCTTGCAACTACTGAAGTATTGTAAAGAAAAACTCTTCACAACAGATCAGGAGGTCAAGAAATGTCTTGAGGCCTTGGCGGAGGCATGACAGACTTCTATTCGCGATAATAAATTCTTTTTACGCGCGGGGATACGGAGGTAAGGATCTCATACGGGATGGTGTCAAGCAGATCAGCCAGACGTTGCACTGAAGCTTCCTTACCGAAAATCTCTACCGGGTCGCCTACTTTGCAATCAATGTCTGTGACATCGATCATACAGGCGTCCATACAGATATTACCAACTGTAGGGGCGTCTTTTCCATTGACTTTTACAGAAATGGCCCCTCTCCCGAAATGACGGTTCATTCCGTCGGCATATCCGATTGGAATAGTAGCGATGCGTGATTTACGGGTAAGTTTCCCTCTTCGTCCATAACCGATCGTCTCTTCCTGATCCCATTCGCGAATGGCGATAATCACTGTCCGTAATGTTGAGACAGTAGCTAATGGTTTCTCTATATCTTCAGGCAAGGTATTGGCTCCGTATAACCCGATACCCAGACGCGCCATATCGTAATGATGTTGCGGGAAACGAAGAATTCCGGCCGAGTTAAGGATATGACGTTTCACCGGATAGGGACATTCTTTAAGGACGAACTCAGTCATTTCCTTAAAACGTGAAAGCTGAAGATTTGTATAATCGTCCATATCCACACAATCAGCTGTGGCAAGGTGGGAGAACATGGAGGCAAGTCTGACACCTTTTTGTGAGAATATGATATCCATAGCCTCCCTGAGTTCATGAGCCAATAGGCCTGTGCGATGCATACCCGTGTCGAGTTTAAGGTGGATAGGATAATTTTCAACACCGTTCTTTTCTGCTTCACGGATTACATCTCCCAACATTTCTAAAGAATAAACCTCCGGCTCGAGACGGTTGGCAAACATGGATTTATAGTTCACCACTTTAGGATTCATGACCATGATAGGCATTGTTATTCCGTTTCGTCGCAGGTCGATACCTTCGTCGAGCACAGCCACGGCAAGATAGGCCGCTCCCGCATCCTGTAAAGTTTTTGCGATTTCATAACTTCCGGCTCCATATCCGAAAGCCTTGACCATAGCTACTATGCCCGTGCCCGCAGGAAGCTGACTTCTGAAATAATTATAATTAGCCACAATAGCGTCAAGATTCACTTCAAGCACAGTCTCGTGTTTACGCGCCTCTATCATTTCGCTTATGCGTTCGAATCTGAAGCCCGGAGCACCTTTCACTAATATGATTTCAGAGTCGAAATCAGAAGGTGACAGATTTGCAAGAAATTCGTCAGTATCCTTGAAAAACAAAGCATTGCCGTCAAAAAGATCAGCGTGATTCTGCAAGGCTTCTCCTATGCCTATAAATCTTTTCACTCCGGATTCTTTTATTACCTTTGCTATTGCCTCATATATCTCTGTTCCCCCGGAGGTTTCGTGGAGAATATCACTCAGAATAATAGTAGGAGTCTGCTGAGGCATGGCGCGGCGCATCATAAAATCGATGGTAGGGCGTAGCGATGAGAAGTCGCTGGTATAAGAATCGTGGATAATCGAGCAATTGTTAACTCCCTCTGTGACATTGAGGCGTGTGCCGATTCTTTGCAATTTGGAAAAGCGTTCCTTAATTATCTCCGGTGAAAGGCCTTCATGGATCATAAAGGCCAACGCTGCTCCCACATTTTCCAGTTCATAAGCTTTCGCCACCGGTGCTGAAAATACGTGTTTCTCATCAAGATAAGTATATNTTACTTCGGCTGTTTCCTTATGGCTGTCTAAATCTGCTTGCAGGAACACGTCGGCTTCAGGATTAGTAGTTGACCAAGAGATCATCTTCTTATCAGACGAATATTTTTGTAATTCTTCTTTCAGATAAGGAGAATCTAAATTAAAGATAATTGTNTTTACATTTCTCNCTGAAGCAAGAATACNTTTTTCGGNGGTTTTTTCCTGAATAGNAGAAANCCCTTCGGAATGGGCGTCTCCGATATTGGTGATAATTACTGTCGAGGGCCTGATACAATCTGAGAGAGCTTTCATCTCGCCTGAGGTGGAGATTCCGGCTTCAATAAGCGACAGTTGGGTAGATGGTTCGATTTCCCATAGCGACAGAGGCACACCGATCTGAGAATTGAAGCTTCTGGGAGAACGGGCTATCTCATACAAGGGCTCCATAAGTTGGAAAATCCATTCCTTGACAGTGGTTTTGCCACGGCTACCGGTGATACCCACCACTTCCGATTCAGGAAGACCGTTAGAATGAAAAGAAGCGATTTTCTGCAGAAGTCCTATAACGTTATCAGTAACGATAAAACTTACATCCGGCTTATCAGCCATCTCCTCCGGTATTTCGTTAACCACGAAACATCTTACGCCATTATTGTAAAGCGGGAGAATAAATTGGTGTCCGTCATTGCCCCCCTTTGTGCGTATGGCGAAAAAAAGAGATGATGCAGGCCTTGTCAGACTCCTGGAGTCGGTAAGAAGAGTGTCAATTATCCGGTCTTTCTTTTGAAAATCTGAAATTTCCGAGGATCCTGCAATTGAAGACAAAGAGGATTCGGTAGTCAATAATTTTACTATATCAGAGAAAAGAAGCTTCATATCATGAGTTAAAAAAACAGTTTCAAAATTACAACTAATAATCGACACTGCCAACAAATACGCAGTCTAAAAAAATGGGCGCATATCACTACGCACCCGATTTTTCCAATATCTCTCGAATCACATCGAAAGACATTGAAGGTCCTAATCCTAATTTTAACTATTAATCCATAACTTTACTAATGCAACAATAAAATTGTCAATGAAACGATTAATTGGTCTTATGAGAAGATTATTCTATCCTTTAAGAGTTTCTTTGATGGGAATGTAAATCCTCAGCCGGGGTTATAGACAGCTGTTGACACCTTGGCAATGAGTACGGAAGCTATAGGTGTGGATTCACCTCGCAAAGTTAACAATAATTTTTTACTAATACCTATTATTTTTTTGATTAAATTTAGTTAATTCATACGCTAAATTTTTTCAATATGTTAATTTATGTGAAATTTGTGCTAAATGGGACTTATTTGGTCAAAATGGTATCAATCCATTTTATCTCATTGTCTACAGGGGCAGTGCGGTCGAGCATGACAGGCACAACCGATACTATTCCATGTGAGAGACACCATTGATCCGTGTCGGTATTATCCGGCTCTTTATTGATAAATTTCCCTGTTAGCCAATAGAATTTCTTACCGTTTGGGTCGATATATTCTTTGTATTCATCTGTCCAGTTGCCCTTGCAGGATTTTGTCAGGCGCATTTCTGTGGGGGCTACAGGGGAATCGGGTATATTCACATTAAGACATACTCCTTCAGGTAANCCGTGAATCAGGATACCTTTGACTATGGCATCGACGAAGGGAAAACATGGTTCGAAATCCGCATCATGTGAATGATCGGTAAGGGAGAATCCTACGGAGGGTAGCCCGTAGGCACATCCTTCAAAGGCAGCGCCCATAGTGCCCGAATAGACTACATTGATCGAAGCATTCGTGCCATGATTGATGCCGCTTACGACAAGAGAGGGAATACGGTCGACAATTCCGTACATGGCAAGTTTGATGCAATCCACAGGCGTTCCGTTAATTTTATACATTCCGGCTCCGTGGTAATCTTCCAGACGAGTGATACGTAAGGGGGAATTGACAGTTATCGCCATAGATTGGCCTGAGCGCGGAGCATCAGGACACACACATACAACCTCTCCGAATTGAAGAAGGCGGTCGATGAGGGCATGAACTCCTTTTGCCTCAATGCCATCGTCGTTGCTGACGAGTATAAGGGGTCTTGTTGTTAAATCAGTCATAACGAAATATAATGATAGGAATGTATAAAAAGATTATTTTGTTTTACGCAGAAGATAACGGTCGATTATAATATTTCTTTCAGACCCTGGAAGACGTGATAAAGTGTCGGTTTCCGGATGTTCGGTATAGGCTTTTCTCATCTTTCTGAAATCAGAATGAGCCTTCAGGACAGCTTTCGCATTCGGGAAATCCAATTTCGCACAAAACATCAAGAACGCAAGAGTGTCGGCGAGTCGGCGTATGAATAATTTACGACGACCGGTGGACAAGGGTAGATTTTTGTGCAGCAGCAGGAGATTATTGCGAAAATTGAGATATGTTTTTCGGGGATTGCCTTGGCTTAAGGAAGCTCCTCCGACATGATATATTTCCGAATCACTTATAGCACAGACCCTAAAGCCTGCGGCATGCATTCTGCAACATAAATCAATCTCTTCCATGTGGGCAAAAAACTTCGGATCGAGGCCTCCGAGCCGGCGGTAAAGGTCGGTACGAATAGCCAAAGCTGCACCTGATGCCCAACACACATCTGCGGCTTCCCCGTCATATTGGCCTTTGTCTTCCTCAATACAGTCAAAGAGCCTTCCACGGCAATAGGGATAACCCAACCGGTCGAGATATCCTCCGGCCGCTCCTGCATACTCGAACATATTGCGATGAATGTAGCTCTTTATCTTGGGTTGAACAGCACCTACATCCGGATTGTCTTTTAGAAACTGTAGCAGGGGACGCCACCAGTTTTCGGTTACTTCCACATCACTGTTGAGCAGAATGGTAAAAGGATAATTAACACTCTTCCCGTCATCATCTATGGTGGTGGCTTGTTCAATAGCTAAATTATAACCTTCGGCAAAACCGTAGTTGCGGTCGAGTGAGATAACTTTAATTTCAGGGTGATTACAGCGTATCCATTCCAGAGAATTATCGCTTGAGCCATTGTCAGCCACAATCAGATCCACTTCGCTACCGGAAGTGAAACGTGATGCTGTAGGAAGGAATTTCTTGAGAAGTTCCACACCGTTCCAATTAAGTATTATGACAGCTAATTTCTTCATAAAATCCTACTTGAAATTGAAGATAACGCATCTTCTTGTGAAATTAAAGACTTATAAGCCTTAACACTGTGAAATTAAATTATATGTGTTGCGGTCATTATTTCCGGTTCAACAGGGTGTATTTCTTCCAGGCGCACATTGCTTACGCTATTTATGAGATGCGCCTGAAGGGGGGCCTCCACCCTGATATAATTATCCGTAAGACCATGCATATACTCCTTGCCGGAGGCATGTTCCCAAAGCACCGGACGAATCTTTCCTCTATGGGCGTTCATAAAACTTTCCATCTTACGGTCAGACAGAGCGGTAAGGAGTGACACGCGACGATGTTTTTCCTCTTGGCTCACCACATCGCCGATCAGAAGCGCTTTTGTGCCGGGGCGTTCGGAATAGGGGAAAACGTGATAGCGGGTTACGTCAAGGGAAGTTGCGAAGGCCAGACTTTTCTCCCATTCCTCTGCTGTCTCTCCCCGTGCCCCGGCAATGATATCCACACCTATAAAAGCATCCGGAATAGCTTCTCTTATCGCCCGGATACGTGAGGCGAAGAGAGAAGTGTCGTAACGACGATTCATAAGTCGGAGCACCTTGTCAGAACCTGATTGGAGAGGTATATGGAAATGAGGCATAAATGCTCGTGCCTCTTCGGCTGTCCATCGTATTATCTCTTCCGTGAGCAGATTAGGTTCTATAGAAGAGATGCGGAAACGTTCTATGCCCTTCACTTCGTCAAATCTGCGCAGCAGGTCGAATAAGTTTTGAGAATTGTCCTTGCCAAATTCACCGATATTCACACCGGTTATGACCACTTCCCGTCCTCCGGCTTCGGCAGCTTCTTCAGCCATCCTGACCAGGTCGTCAATTTTGCCCGAACGCGACCGTCCACGTGCAAAAGGGATAGTGCAATAAGTGCAGAAGTAATCACAGCCATCCTGCACTTTCAGAAAGAACCGTGTGCGGTCGCCACGTTCACAGGAGGGTCTGAAACGGGATATCTCCAGGGGAGGCGTCACTTCCAAGCGTTTTTGGCGGGTTTTCAGCCAGGAATCAATATAATCAGCCATTTGTAGCTTTTCATTCGATCCCAATACTATATCGACTCCCGGAAGGGCAGCCACTTCCTGAGGTTTGAGCTGAGCATAGCATCCGGTCACTATGATAGTGGCTTTCGGGTATCTTGTGGCAAGACTGCGTATGAGTCGTCTGCCTTTTTTGTCGGCCATTTCTGTCACAGAACAGGTATTGACGATACAGATGTCGGGGTTTTCACCCTTGGCTGCCTTAATCACACCACGGCTTGTAAGCATTTTCCCGATTGTCGAGGTCTCTGAGAAATTAAGTTTACATCCTAATGTGAAGTAGGCGGCTTTTAAAAAGTCGGAATTATCGGTCATAATATGCAAAGTTAATAAAAAGCTCTGATATTACAGCGCTATTCTGTATCTATCTTCCTTTGTAATTGAGGTGACAGAATGTGAAAGAATATTTATCATCCGGTAATATAAGTCAGCATTAGGGCCACAATATAAGACTATTTCTCTTTCAGGTTAACTCGGTCTGCAACATGATTTTGCAAAAGCGAATAGAGCGATTCAAGAACCGACTTGTCAATTCCAAAAGCACGAAGGACTGTTCGGTCAAATTCAATCCTATCTTTCATTTTACACTCTTCTGCGACAGTACCAATCACTCGCTTTTTTAAAG
>WFLX010070850.1_pt1 | contig 22986 bp, 12 predicted proteins | sample 4967041 | NCBI WGS metagenome assembly WFLX01 (sample SAMN12857096, study PRJNA449069) | gut metagenome | isolation source: stool from male and female vole | host: Microtus ochrogaster | place: USA:Florida | collected 2017
ATTTTTTTTGATTTTTTGTAAAAAAAATCGTCCAAACATTTGGCTGTGAAACAAAAATGTATTATCTTTGCATCCAATAACAAACACGACTGAATAATCAATCGTAAATAACTATAATATTATTTTTTATTAACCCTTATGAGGAACATCAAAACAACATTGCGTTTCGCACGCAATTCCGCTCTCATGTTTGCAGCGGCCTCCGGTATGGTTTACCTCACAGGTTGTTCTGAATCCGAGATCACTCCCGGAAACGAGATCGACGACAATCTTCTCGTGGAGCAACTGAACGTGACTACCGGCACAAACCCCAGTCTCGCAAAATCTTACTTCAACAGCCANCAGGGTACTCGTGCTGCAGCTTTCGATGNACCCGAGCACCCGGGAATGCCGAAGGCANCTACAGCNGAGCAGCTCGCTGCCATGAAAGTTGTGGATTCTGAAACAAACTTCTGGTGGATGCCCGACAATTCAACTCCCACAGAGTTCTACGTAAAGGGTGACGTATATAGAAGTGGCGGCACAAACAACCTCAGATGCGACAACATGGCCGCAAAGCCCTGGGAAGGTTATTCTCCTGTCACCAAATATTATATCGACGGCACTCTCACCCTTGAAGGTGGCTTCGGTGGTGATGAAAACTATCCCTGCGAAGTTTACATTCTCAATGGTGGTAAACTCATCTGTAACACCAACATTCCTTACGCTACTACAATCTACCTCTATGAAGGTGGTGATATCGTAAAGGCATCAAGCAGCGATAACATTATCTACCACAAAGGAACTCTCATCGCTGAAGAAGACCTCGTTCATGGTGACACTGATATCACTGTAGAAGGCAACATTTACACCTACGGCAAGATCCACGGTAAGAATGTAACCCTCATCGGTGGCGAAGTATATGCCGGTTGCTCTGTAACTGCAGAGGAGAATATCTACCTCACTGGCGACAACTCCAACGTTTGCGCAGGCTATGTTTCCGCTCCCGTTGTTGAACTCGCAGGCAACTCACCTCTTAACATCCTTCTCCGCGACGGTGGCTACCTCAACGCTACAAGCGAACTCCGCCTCAAAGACGTAGGCAACGTATTTGTAATGGCCGAAGAAGGCGAATACGCTATGGTTGAGACTGACGTTCTTGACGTAAACAACAAGCGTCTTCAGGGCACATTCTACAACGTAGCTGTTAAGTACAACACTCAGATCGGTACTCAGGAAAAGGGCGCTGAAGAAACCGAAGTAGTTCTTGAATGGAACGAATCAGTTCAGGTAAACGGCGAAATCACTGACTATACCGTTGTTGATGGCGAAGGCAAATGCGCACCGAAAGTAGTTCAGGGTCCGAAGGATCCGACTCCCGATCCCGATCCCGTACTCGAAAACATCGGTTCTGTATCTCCGACAGACGAGAATCACACTCACCCGATTTCTGCTACCTGCATCTTCACCAATGGTCAGGACGCATACCTCTCATGGCACACTCAGGGTCCGAACTTCCACGGTTGCATCGAGTATCTGACTGTTGCTAACGGTACTGTTACTCTCAACTCTTATCTCGAAACCAAACCCTCAAACGACATTTACGGTGCTATCGACTTCAACCACGTAATCTTCGACAATGGCAAGATCTTCGTAGCCGGTGACCATCCCAAGAAAGGTGGTATCGTAGGCTGGATCGAGTGCAACGACGGTAAATTCGTAACCGGTGAGGCTGTCCTCAACATCCGTCAGCTCTACAACGAGCAGGGTGGTTCCGGCAACTGTATCATCCGCAACGGCGACTACTATCAGATCGCTTCTGTTAAGGGCTTCGAGACATTCAACTATAATGATTTCGGCGCAGGTGCTAAGCCTAAAGCTCTTGCACAGTACGCAGCAGCCAACTTCGATCCCGCAGGTGAATCTGCAACAGGCCGTCAGACCGGTAAGCACATCGCTACCGACGGTAGCAAGGTTGTTATGCTCACCCTTATCAACCGCGACAACGAAGCCAACACAGCAACTGCATCTATCAAAGTATTTGATGCAACTGATGTAAACTACGAAAATGTAATTGCATCTTACGTAATTGCAGACGCAGTTCTTTCACCGGTTGATGGTAAGGACGTGGTTGCAATCCAGGGCAATGACATCTGGGTATGTCTCGGCCAGGGTGGCGTTCAGCACCTCAAACTCGCCGGCAACTCCATCTCTAAGGCTTCTGAGTTCGTTCTCAACAACTACTCTAAAGAAGAACTCAAAGCGCTCGGCATCAGCACTAAGGAAGCAGCTTCTTATTGCGCTAACGGTCTCGCAGTTGATGGCAAGTATGTATACGTAGCTCACGGTGGCGCAGGTCTCGTAGTCCTCAACAAGGAAGACCTCTCATTCGTAACACGTACTCGCTACAACGGTGGCAACTCCGCTAACTACGTAAACCTCAATCCTGACGGTTACATCTACGTAGCTTACGGTAAGAGCAACGTTCAGGTATTCGNTTGGAAGAAATAATCCAANCCCCCTATATTATAANAAAAGCATCGGCTTCACGGCCGATGCTTTTTTATATATCAATATATGATCATATATATTACATAATTATTAAAAAAATTCATAAAAAAACCTCTCCGCTTCTTGCAATTATATATAAAAATTACTATCTTTGTGAGTTAAATCATACCCGGACACGAAAATATGCTGAATCGATATATAANATTAGCGCTAACCATCATCATTTCCATCACTGCAACTGCTCAAGACAACGTTGCAATGATGCAGAAATCCGACTCCATACTCTCTGATTTCGACCGGCGTTTTCAACTGCTCGATTCACTGATTTTCTCTCCGGTCACAGCCGGAAGATATGCCGGAAGAAACATTTTCGAGGAGGCATCTCAGAAATATGGCGACACACAGATTGCTGACTCCCTCTATGACGAAGCGCTCCGCAAATCGGTAGAGGCTCAGGCAAAATATATCAAGTCGCCCACAGGCCTGCAGATCACCGGCCAGACATACTACAGACTTGACGACGACCTCGGCATAATTGAAGACGACGAGTCTGTGTCGAGATACAACGCAAAGATGCAGGTGGAAATACGCTGGAATTTTTTCAATTCCGGACTTTTCAAGCCCAACGGCAAGATACGCGAGGCTCAGATCCAGGCCGACATCGACCGCATTGCCTACCAGAAGGAGACACGCGGCACAGAATATGCACGCCAGCGTGAATACTACCGCACACGTCAGGATTCGGCGCTCTGCGCGGTACTCACCCATCGCGTGAAGAACCTCAATATGCTGAGCGACGCATATATGTTTCTTCTCTCTTACGAAAACATCTCAAGCGACGACATCATGCTCACCCTGAGCGAACGCGCCGAGGCTGAACGCAAACTGGGCGGCCTCACCGTAGGAAATATCTATTCTTCCGATCTCGCCACTCCTGATGCGTTCATAGTGAGACTTGACACGGCAGCCTTCCTGAAATATGTGGATCTCAACCAGGCTGACTTCAAGATAGCGCGCAAGCGCCTCGAGCTCTTTGAGCAGCGCGCCAAGAACGTGAGCTACTGGGATCAGGTAGATGCATCTCCTTTCGTGCGCTACAGCTACTACACACGCCCCACACTCTCTAACTCAAGCAATGTGGACGCAGGCATCTACTTCAAGTTTCCCCTCACCAACGAGGCTTCAAAGCAGCGCTCGGCCCTGAAAGCGCAGGGTGCAGCCTACGAGGCGGAGCAATACCTGAGAATGCGCCAGATAGCCGACGAGGTTGGCTACGTGGCCACTGAAGTGGAAAGACTCAACAATTCGATTATAGGAGAATACAACCGCAGCCTTCAGCTGCGCCAATATATCAAGATGCGTAAGGATGCCTATGAAAACCGCGAGGGGGAATACAACCGCCTTGCGCGCATGAAGGAGTATAACGCTTACCTGCTCTCGCTCGAGCGGCTGCTTGAATTTCAATATAGCCGCGACCAGCAGATAGCAGGACTCGCCAAGTTTCTCTGCGGCGAGAACGTATCTGATTTCTGCACTATCGAATTGCTTTCAACACTTGCCAATAAAGACAGCAAATGAAAAATTTCACATATCGCTCGCTCGACGAGAAGGACAATATTGAAGCCGTCTTAAAACAACGGAAAAAGAAGATCAACCGCCAGCAGATCATAGCCGGTATCATTATCTTCTTCATTGTCTCGATTGCAACACTCTATGCCATCGACCGATCTTTCTATACCCAATATGACGCATACATCCACATCGAGACAAATAAGGTGCGCGCGCCTTACGACATCTATCTCGACAGCGTCTATGTGCAGCCGGGCGATATCGTGCATGTGGGCGACACCTTATATTCATATTACGTTCTCGACTGGCTCGTGCTCGAGGTGAACCCCAACGATGAGCCCTCGGTGCTTCAGAACAGGCGAACCCTTACCCTACAGCTGAGCGATATCGAGCAGAAGATCCGTGTGCTCGAGGTGCGTATAGCCGAACTCCGCAAGCAGATAGCACTGGAGAGCCACAACATTTCGTTCGGCCTTTCGGACAATAGCCACAAGATGGATCTCGAGCGCGAGCTCAAAGAGTCGGAAGCGCTGCTGCGCGCACTCCGCGCCCAGCTCGCCGTGATAGCAGGACTCAAAAACGATGCTGAATTCGGCCCCAGAGGTACTAACCGCGCACGCAAGGGCGGAACACAGATATATGAAAACCCCTATTCGAAGAGCGATTCATATCAGATACGCTACAATATNTCGAACAAAGACGGATTCATCACAAACGTGTATGCCCCTATTGGCATGATTTTCTTCGAGAAAGAGGANATCATCGACATGCAGCACCTCGACCTGAAAGACAACAACCTCATGATCGTGGCATACGTGCCGGTGAACNTCACCTCGCGCATAANAGACANTATGCCGGCCAAGGTGTATGTGAACGACGNACTTAACTTCGATGCCCACGTGGTNATGACCGGCGTACGCTCGGAAGNCATTCCCGAGAGCCTGCGCAGCTACTTCACAAAGGCTAATGTGGCCCTAATAGCCGTCCTCACGATTGATGAGGGACAGACCATCCCATTCTGGAGTGCAACCTCGGGACTTCCGGTGCAGGTGAAAATACGCAATCTCTTCCCGTGGGAGGAGGAGCCGGTGGTGCAGCGCACAATGCTCTACGAAGTGGGCAAAGGTCTGCTGATCAAGGATGCCGACGGCACCGTGATCTCGGCTGAGGATCTTGGCAAGGCAAAGAAAGCACACGCCGACAGCGTGAAGAAAGCCGACATGCGCAACCGCATGTATGACAACAACTCTCCAGCTGCCCCAGAAGCCGACAAGGCCAACGGCAACGCTACAGCAAAAAACCAGGCCACCGCGCAAGATAAGAAGCAACCTGCTAAGACTTCAGATAAGCAGTCGGCTGCCACAACAAAAGAGCAGAACAAGACTACTCAGAAAAATCAGGACAAGGCAAACTCAGCGACCAACGGAAAGAAAGCAGCCAAAGCCGACATGCCGGCAGTGACCCCCTCCACAAAGGCCAAAGGGCGCTTCATAGTGGTGGCAGGTGTCTTCAGCTNTGAAGACANGGCCCAGGCCTACGCGAANNAAATAAAGGNAGACGGACACAAGCAACACCGNCATGCTNTCTCACGGAAACTCNCGCTACGTGTATCTCTCAGCCNTCGNCCTGGANAAAGACGNCAATGCCGAGNNTGCACGAATCAAGAAAACGGGCACCAAATATAATGGTGTATGGGTGTTTGACACCAATAAATTGAAAAAGAAATGAGCGACGTTAAAGATACCAGATACGAAATAGTCACCAACCACAACAAGAGGCGCATACTCGTGATAAACGAGGTGGTGGATGTGGACATCACCCCCGAACTCCAGTTTGAGGATTTTGACGCTGTCTATATCAACATCATGTCGCCCGTCATGGACCGCAACCTGCTGGCGATCCGCTATGCGTCGCCGCTGTGGTCGGAGAAATGCCGATTCAAGCCTTGCTACGTGACCGAACGCTTCAAGGGATGGCTCGGCAATGCCGACGTGACAGTCGACGGCTATGCCACCCACCCGCAAGACCATAGTATGGCGCAGGGTATCGAGGAGATCTACAACAATATGCGGAGCCTCAACTTTATGCTCGGCACCGAGCCCGTGGTGACTCACGCGGAAGAGATCTTCCGAATCTGCCGCTATGCCATCTCGCGGCGCCAGTTCACATTCAGCAGCGAGCCGACGCCGGGCCTGAGTTCGGGATATATCGCCATCTACTACCACACCATCTGGAACGAGAACCAGGAATACATGCAGATGCACGAGAGGCACTTCTTCCACGCGCAGCTGATCCGACTGGGCTACATACGCCGCACCCGATTCATACATAAGATATATGTGTGCCCCTTCTGCTCGCGCAGCCATCTGCTCTTCCTCGAGCGATGCCCGAAATGCGCCAGCACCAACCTGCACGAAGAGGCGGTGATTCATCACTTCCGCTGCGCAAACGTCTCTCCGGAGTCATCATACCAGTGGGACGACGAGTTGCGCTGCCCCAAGTGCAAGCACTTCCTCCGCCACATCGGTGTGGACTACGACAAGCCTTCATCGGTCTACACCTGCAAAGACTGCGGCAACTCTTTCATGTATCCTGACATGAACGTATATTGCACGAGCTGCAAGCGCACCAGCAACACCGACCAGCTCCGTGAGGTGGACATCGAGGAGTTTGAGTTCACACCCGAAGGAATTCGCGCCTTCGCTTCTACCGACCATAAGTTCGTGGTGAGTCAGGTGGGATTCTACGGATACTCCTCAATGCGTGACTTTCAGGAATATATCCGGCTCTTCGGCTCGAGCAAGGAAGAGACCGAAGACCTCATCATCGTGTCGCGCTTCTACGTGTTCGACCCGACGGCCGACGAGTATGAGAGCCTTTACGTCGTGCCCCCTCTGGTGCAGGCCATGAGCCGCTTCTTCAACTACAAGAGCACACTCTGGGGTAACTATTTCTACTTCCTGCGTCGTGTGAGCCCTGGCGAAATTGCCCCGGCTCAGACCCAGATGGAGTATGAGCTCAAGGAGCAGTTTGAAGACTACAAAAAGCTTCACAAGGGATTCCAGTTCGACCTCGTGGGCCACTACACATTCTCGATGGGCGACGACGTGGACACATTCCTTCAGCGCCTCGAAGACAGGAGGCAGTAATATCCTAATCAAGTCCTTTATCCATGTTTTACTATCTATTCGAATTCATAGACGCAATCTGGGACGTGCTCTCGGTCAATTTCGTGGGAACGGGAATGATCTCCACGTTCTGGTTTCTGCTCTTCATAGAGTTTCCGCGATATTACGCCACCGACTTCGCGGTGGCGGCATACCACGGACTCACCTTCAACAGCCGCCGCAAGAAGCGCGACGCCGCCCGCTACGAGCTCTATCTTGAGCGGCCACTGGTGACCATACTCGCTCCGGGAAAGAACGAGGGGGCCCAGATCTATAAGCTCGTCACCTCGCTCAGCGAGCAGACATATCAGAACTTCGAGATCATAATAGTCGATGACGGTTCTGACGATACCACACCGCAGATTTGCCGCGACCTGCTGAAACGTGGCTTCATCCACAAGTATTTCCGCATGGTGGAGCGCGGAGGAAAAGCCTCGGCCGCCAACTGCGGAGTGGATCACGCCACAGGCAAATATATAGTGCACCTCGACTGCGACAGCTCGCTCGACCGCGACGCGATTGAGAAAATCCTCCTCCCCTTCTACATGGATCGCCGCATAAAGGCCGTGGGAGGCTGCGTGAAAGTGAGAAACAGCGATGCCACACTCTGCACCTCGATGCAGGCGCTCGAATATCTGCGCTCGATTCAGGTAGGACGTATGGTGACGTCGCGTCTCGGCATCTATCACATCATATCGGGTGCCTTCGGCGCCTTCGACGCAGAGGCTCTGCGCGAGGTGGGAAGCTGGGACATAGGCCCCGGTCTTGACGGCGACCTCACTCAGAAATTCCGTAAGGCCGGACACAAGGTATGGTTTGCCGAAGACGCCATCTGCATGACCAACGTGCCCGAGAAATGGCGTGTGCTCTTCAAACAGCGCAAGAGATGGTCGAAGTCGCTTATCCGCTTCCGCGTGAGGAAGCACAAGGATATCATGTGGAGCAACAGGAACTTCTCTTTCTCCAACCTGATCTCCAACATGGACAACATCCTCTTCGACTGCGTCTTCAACTACGTATGGCTCTTCTATATGTTTCAGCTCATCTTCGCCAATACCGACCGTCTGGTGGAGATCATCATCGTGGGCTTCATCCTGCGCTCGGCGTTCTCGATATGCGCTTTCGTAGTGATGATGTGCATCACCGAGCGATGGAGGGAAGAGCGGCATCTGGGAGCGTTCCTGCTTCTCTACACCTTCTATATGGGATACTTCATGCGTATAGTGCGACTCGTGGGCCACACTGAGGAGCTCCTGATGCGAACCTCTTACAACGACCCGTGGAACCCGAAGAAGACCTCAGACATAGCAAGGGTCGAAAACATGTAGGAGGCACTCAACATTTAAAATCTAATTTCATGAAATATGGACCGATTATTTAGAGACACCTTATCACGCAGACGTCGGACATGGCTGGCGATGCTGCTTGCGGCCATCTTCTCGCTCTCTGCCACGGCAGCCAACGAGAAGAGCAAAGACCGCCAGCATGTGCTGATCATCAACTCTCAGGATGAGTCTTCGCCCTACGTGCAGGAATACATCAACGGCCTGATGTATTATATCGTCAATGAAAAAGGCGCCACTTGCACGGTGCGGCACATGAACGCCGCGGAAATCACCAACGACAGCAGCTATAATGATGCCATAGGCAGAATTCTTGCCAATCCGGGCCACTCCAAGCCGAGCGGCGTGATCATAGTGGGGCGTCAGGCTTTCACTGCCCGCGAGGAGATCAACGACCGCTGGAAAAACATACCAATGCTTTATCTCGGAGATATCAAGACCATATATCCGAAGGAATACGAGTATGCCAACACTGACATCAGCGACGCTCCCTCGGTGACACTCAATGACATACGCGACCGCTTCAACTTCACATTCGTGCGTATTCCCAACCACTACCGCAAGACTGTGGACATGATGATGCAGATGCAGCCAAACATGAAGAAGCTCGTGCTGGCCACCAACACCCAATCTTCATCGCAGCAGGTGCGCGACAGCGTCAAGTCCTATCTGAAGAGTAAATATCCGGGAGTCACATTTGAATGGCTCTATCCCGACTCAGCCAATCAGGCACATTTCGATAAGCTGCTTAGCCAGCAGAACATGGAGACCGGCATACTGCTCGGCAACTGGTATCACTGTTATTTGGACGATGACGGACAGCCTGTCTATTCCGTCGGCAAGATCAACCTCATCGACTCCACTTCTCAGCCTATCTTCACCCTGAAGGAGAACTACTACAAGAGCGGCGTAGTGGGCGGCGTGCTGCCCGTGCGTGCCGACATCATGCAGAAGAGCAAAGACGCCATCGACGTGATGCTCAAAGGGGAAGACATGCGCAAGATTCCGCTCGACGACGGCGACAAAGGTGGCGCCTGCATCGACTTCCCGCAGCTCAAGAGGAAAGGTCTGGAAAACGCAGACATCCCAAAGAATGTGAAATACGTGGGCAAGCCCAACTCACTGCTTGAGAAAGACCCGCTCATCTTCGCAGTGATCCTGCTCGTGGCCATCACACTCATGCAGATAGGCATGTATTATCTCTTCTTCAAGGGAAAGACCGAAAGCTTCATGAAGAAGAGGGCAATCAAGATCAATCATCTCCCGGTGAACTATTTCACCGGCAAGATATTATATGATGCCGACGGCGACCCCGAAAGCGTGGAAATCACTCCGGGCAATAAGAAGGCCACCGCGCTGGTGGAGAAACATAATGATGCCGAGAATGGTAACTGCATCTTCAATCAGAAAGAACTTCTGAAGGCGATCAACACCATCAACGAAACCGGCCACGGCACAACCTACACCGAACACTTCAAGCATACCGACACATACTTTGAAGTGACTGTGCACAAAGGATTTGAACCCGACACGATAGAGCTCTTCTGCTTCAACGTCACCCAGCGCATCAAGAGTCAGAAATCGCTGCAATACACATCTGCCATGCTTGAGATGACCCTCGATCTGGCTCAGATCGTGCCCTGGCATTGGAATCTCGTCACCCACCGTTTCCAATTCAAATATAATGATGCGCTGCAACGCCTCAACAGCACTCTTGAATCTGACGCCAACAATGAAGTTCTCATTCCCGAGCGTCTGATCTTCAACCTGATAGATCCGGAAGACAGCATGAAGGTGCGCAAGCTCGTCAATGAAGTTTTCTCAGGGGCCCGCCAATATGTGCAGACCGAGTTCAAGGTTGAGGTGAAGCGCAACGGCGTGAAGGAGATAGAGTGGATAGAGGTGAACGCCAGTGTCGAGAAATATGACGAAGCGGGAACGCCCGAGATTCTGATCGGATCATTCGGCATCATCACCGACCGTAAGGATCAGATGCAAAAACTCATAGAGGCCCGCGAGGTGGCGAAGGAATCAGACAGGCTGAAATCGGCCTTCCTCGCCAATATGAGCCACGAGATTNGCNCNCCGCTCAANGCCATTGTCGGCTTCTCAAACATGCTCGCCATCACCACCGACGAAGAGAAGAAGAAGAAATTCGTAGATGTGATAGAGACCAACAATGAGATGCTGCTCCAGCTCATTAGCGACATTCTCGACCTCTCGAAGACAGAGGCCGGCACTATGGAATTCAACATGCGCCCGACCAATGTCAACACAATGCTCAACACCATCGGCTCATCCGTGGCCGACAGGATGCAGCCGGGTGTAGACCTCCTCTGCTATTATGGCGCCGAAACTTGCTGGATCGACACCGATCCTACACGCCTCTCGCAAGTGATTATCAATTTCCTCACTAATGCAGCGAAATTCACATCGGAAGGCAATATATCGTTCGGCTACGAGGTGCGCGGAGATTCGCTCTACTTCTTCTGCAAGGATACCGGCGCGGGCATCTCAGCCGAAAACCAGAAGAAAGTATTCGACCGCTTCATCAAGCTCAACAGTTTCGTTAAGGGAACCGGCCTCGGTCTTGCCATCTCGAAAGCTATCATCGAGCATCTTGGAGGCACAATCGGAGTCTCATCGGAAGGAGAAGGATTCGGTAGCACATTCTGGGCTGAGATTCCTTATCGCCACGTGGAGCCGGCAGCCGACGCGGAAGATAACCAACCGGCTCCGAAAATGAGGAATTTCACTGCTGACCGCAGGAAAATGGAAGCAGAGACAAGTGCCGAGGCAGCCGAGCATGAACTCGAGATGCAGCATGCCTCTCATAATGCCGACAACCCGGCAGGAGAAATGCCGACCGAAAATAACCCTGAAGGCGGCTATCCCGGCGAGGCTTACCCTGCAGATGGATATTACCCGCAGGAAGGTTATCCCCAGGAAGGAGCCTATCCTCAGGAAGGTTATTACCCGCCGGAAGGTGGTTATCCGCAGGAAGGTTATTATCCCCAAGAGGGAGGTTACCCGCAGGACGGCTATTATCAGCAACCCGGATTCTATCCTCCTGAGGGATATTACCCCCAGGGAGGCTTTTATCCTCAGGGCGGTTATGATCCGTATTACGGACAGCCCTACCCTCCTCAAGGCGTAGCTCCCACAGAATATGAGGAAATACCGGATGAAGCCTTTGCCCCGGATGAGGAAATGCCGGAAGAAGCATTTATTCCCGCAGAGGCAGATAGGCCTGCTGAAGAGGAAATCGCAGCCGAGGTCGAAGCAACAGAGGGAGTTGTAGCAGAAGCCGAAGCAACAGAAGGAGTTGTAGCCGAGGTAGAAGCAACAGAAGGAGTTGTAGCCGAGGCTGACACAGAAGCAACCGAGGAGGTTGAAGCCGAGCCTGTAATTCCTGCCGACGAGACGGAAACTTCAGAATCTGACGAATCAGACTCAGAAGAGATAGAACTTGACGATTCCGAAGAAGTAGATGACTACGAAGGCGACTACAACGATGAGCTGGCAGATACCGACGAGGTAGAAGAGGCTGACGACGCCGAGGAATCCGACGATTCAGACGAGACCGAAGAGGCTGACGACGCCGAGGAATCCGACGATTCAGACGAGATCGAAGAATCAGAAGAAACTGAGGAATCCGACGATTCAGACGAGACCGAAAAGTCAGAAGAAACCGAGGAATCTGAGGTTTCAGACGAAACCGAAAAGTCAGAAGAAACCGAGGAATCTGAAGTTTCAGACGAGACCGAAGAGTCAGAAGAAACCGAGAAATCTGAAGTTTCAGACGAGACCGAACAGAAAGAAGAGTCAGACCAATCTGACGAACAAGAAAACATTGAAAATATAGAAAACGAAGAAGATATGCAAAGACCAATTAATCCCCAAGCACCACAAATCGGCCCGGATGGCCGTCCTATTCAAAATCCTAATTTTGGCGAAAGACCTAATGGTCAGACTAATCCCCAGCAACCCTACGCACAGGGTTATCCGCAACATCCCTACGGGCAGCAATACGGTCAGCCGCATAATCCTCAGCAGATGCCTCCGCAAGGCAATGGCCAGCAATATCCCCCGCAGGGCTATGGCCAGCAGTATCCCCAGCAGGGTTACGGTCAGCAGTATCCCCAGCAGGGTTATGGTCAGCAGTATCCTCCCCAGGGCTACGGACATCAGTATCCCCCACAGGGATACGGCCAGCAATATCCTCCCCAGGGCNACGGNCANCAGTATCCCCCGCAGGGCTACGGTCAGCAATATCCTCCGCAGGGTTACGGTCAGCAGTATCCCCCGCAGGGCTATGGCCAGCAGTATCCTCCTCAGGGTTACGGTCAGCAGTATCCCCCGCAAGGTTATGGCCAGCAACCTCAACAGCGTCCCGCACAGCCGATGAATCCTCAGATGCAGCAGCATCAGGGAGCACAGCCCCAGCAGAATGCACCGCAGAATGCTCAGGCTGCCCCGGCAAGATCTCCTCAGGAAAATCAGGCACGGCAGGAAGCAGCCGTAGGAGGCGGAGCGGCCTCAGGACATGAAGCCCAGCAGAAGCCTCACAACGTGACCAAGATGAAAGTGCTCATCGCCGAAGACAACGAGAGCAACTATATGCTCTACGAAAACATGCTTGAAGGCAACTATGAGCTCATCCACGCCTGGAACGGTGAAGAAGCTGTAGAACTATTCGAGCAGACCAAACCCGACATCATCCTCATGGACATCAGCATGCCAAAGATGGACGGATATGAGGCTACGAGCGAAATCAAACGTAAAGACTCACTCGTGCCCATCATAGCGGTGACAGCCTATGCTTTCGCCACCGACAAGGAGCGAATGCTCGAAAGNGGCNTCAACNGNTATGTGNCAAAGCCNATCAACCNCNACCNTCNCAAAGAAGAGATGGCTCATGTNCTGAAGAATAAATAAATCGCATCACAGAAACAAAACGTTCCGAATGAAGAGGATAATCTTAGCTCTGACGCTGATCTTTGCCCTCATCCCTATGAGCGGCTATGCTCAGGAGGCGCCGGACACCACACAGAAAACTAAAAAGCTCCTCGCTGTCATCAACGCATACAGCGAGGTGGCTCCCTGGCCGCGCAATTTCATCAATTCTGTGGTACAGGAAGTATCCAACTATCCCGACTTTGAGCCGGTACGCGTTGAGCACCTCTGCAACATCCTGATTCATAACCAGGAAGAATACGACCGAATGAGTGAGAACCTGTTCGAGTCGTTTGGTGATGACGTTCCCGACTATCTTGTATTGATCGGTAACTTCACGATTACACTGCGCGATCAGATCAAGGCGCACTGGGGCGATGTGCCCATGCTGCTTGTGACCATGACCACAAACTACGGGCCTACTGAATTCTACTTCACGGGCTTACCGAGCGACACCGAGTTACCGACTCTCAGGCCTCTTGAGGAACTGCGGGATGACTTCAACTTTTCTATCATATACACCCCGACCCGCTATCGTGAGACTATAGACATGATGCTCGAGATATTTCCACAGATGCGTAAACTGGTGTTTCTCGGCGACAGCATGTATCTCAACAGGCTTTATACGAGGCTAATCAAAGATTATGTGGAACTGAAGTATCCCAATATCGAATATGAATGGCTGACCGCAGCAAATGAAGGAGACATCTTGCCATACCTCAACAATGATGATCCTTCCATAGGGCTGCTCCTCTCCACATGGAATTATGAGGACAAGAGCGTACTGGGTTATCCCACTGTGAGTTCCACAGACTCGTATATGATCAAGAACGCGCACCGCCCCGTATTCGGACTGCGCCTCGCCTATATGACCTTCGGAACATTCGGCGGCTATTTCGACGATGGAGATGAAGTGGAGCAACTCATGCTCGGCGGCCTTCACGATCTTCTCTCTGACAAGGAGATGAGAAGTGTACCTTTCAGAGGCCCGGCCACCCCAAAGCCATACATCAACTACCTTCAGCTCGACAAGCTGCACCTCTCGCCCTCAATATGCCCTCCAGGCACGGAATTTTTCTATCATACAGAGTCAAACTGGGAGCGCTACAAGTATTATGTATGGATCGTAATAGCAGTACTGATACTCATCATACTCATACTTGTCATCGCAAGACTCTCTAACAGAGGCCCGCGCTTCCGCCACACCATGGACGGCCTTGTAGACTCCATGCCGATCGGCTACATGCAGGTAATGATAAGCCTCGACAAGAAGGGCAAGGTCAAACATGTGGAATATGGCGAACAGAACATGATGCTGAAGGAATTTGTGGCTGAACACAACCTGAAGCAGATGTATTCCGACCATCAGCTCGAATACTGGCAGGAAGCCGCTGACCACGTAAGACACAAAGACACACCCCAGACCGTAATAGCGAAATCGCCCACCGACGACACTTATATCGAATTCATCGTCAAGGCAGATCCCCTTTCCACAGACACAAAACTTCTTGTGGATGAATTCGCCATCGACGTCACCGACAAGATGAAGATGGAGCAGGTGCTGAGGGAAGCGGCAGACAACGCAATCGAGGCCGACAACATGAAGTCGGCGTTCCTGGCAAACATGAGCCACGAAATCCGCACTCCCCTCAACGCAATCGTGGGCTTCGCCAATCTGCTGTGCAAGACCACAGATCCGGAAAAGAAGAAGCGTTTCATCGAAATTATCGAGACCAACAATCAGCTGCTGCTCAAGCTTATAGGTGATATCCTCGACATCTCGAAGGCCGACAGCGACAAACTTGTGATGAACATGCACAAAGTGGACGTGAACAAACTCATCACAACCGTTTGCGCCGGCATCGACATGTCANCGCGTCCGAACGTCAGACTCGAGAAGAAGTTCGCGCTTGACCAGTGCTATATCACTTCTGACTCATATCGCATCACCCAGGTGCTCAACAACCTGATCACCAATGCAGTGAAATTCACCGAGCGCGGGTCAATAACTGTGGGCTACGAAGTACATGGCGGAATGCTCAAATTCTACGTCAAGGATACCGGTATCGGCATCACGGAGTCTGACATGAAGAAACTCTTCACCCGCTTCACGAAACTCAACTCATTCGTGCAGGGAACCGGACTCGGACTGTCGATAAGCAAAGCCATTGTTGAAAAACTCGGCGGCTCAATCAAAGGTGAATCTGCCGGAAAATCGAAGGGCGCTACATTCTACTTCACGCTCCCGATGGTGATCAATGAAGCAGCTGAACAAGAGACTCAACCACAGCAAGATGATGAGAGACGTCTCGAAGAACTGAAACTTAAAGCCAATGCCGAACGCCGCCGCAAACAGCTTGAAGCTGCTTCTTACGACGAGAGGGCTACCAAACCCTCTTATAAAATGGAAAAGAAGAAAATTCTTGTAGTTGAAGACAACCCCAGCAATGCAGAGCTGTTTGACGCACTGCTCGCAGACCGCTATGAAATTGTGCATGCCACTGACGGCAAGGAGGCCGTTCAGGTGTATGTGAAGGAGACCCCGGATCTTGTGCTTATGGATCTCAATCTTCCGATCAAGGACGGATATGAGGCCACTGCGGAAATCCGTACGCTCTCGAATGCGGTGCCCATCATCGCTGTGACGGCATACGCCCAGAACTCCGACAGGGTGAAAGTGCTCAATAGCGGCTTCGACGATTATCTGTCGAAACCGGTAGATGAAAATATGCTCATCGATACTATCAGGAAATTCCTGGGATAATAACCCTAATAAAAATTAAACGGGAGACCCGGCAATCCGGATCTCCCGTTTTCCTTTCATAAGGATATGTGTCTTGGACTTTACTTCATCTGAGCCGCTGAAAGACATTGCATCACTTATGCAAGGCAGGCATCGAGTTTCCTGATAATTTCCTCTTTGTCCATATTGCGTCCGATGAAGACAAGTTTGTCCATACGGTCGCCATACTCCTCGTCCCAGTCACGCATCAGTCCCGGCTCCCTTTCCATAAACATTTTCAGTTCCTCTTCAGGAGCAGTTGCATACCACTGCCCGCACTCCGACAGGCGTTTCTGCACACCTGCCTGCTCAAAGAGATAACTCATGTCGCGGTTATTGCTGAAATAGCATATACCTTTGCAGCGTATCACGCTTCGCGGCCACTCCTTATGGCAGAACCAATCGAACTTATTCAGATCGAACGGACGACGACGGAAATATACGAAAGTGGAAATGCCATACTCCTCAGCCTCCCCTTCGTCGTGATGGTGATGGTGGTGATGATGATGTCCATGATGCTCTCCGTCATGATCTTCATGGTCATGGTCGTGATCATGGTCATGATGGTCGTGGTCGTCATCGTGGTCGTGGTCGTCATCGTGATCATGATGATGTCCGTGATGCTCTTCATCATGATCCTCATGGTCGTGGTCATGGTGATCATGACCTTTGTGATCGTGATGGTTACGTTCTTCCGCTTCAATTTCCTCAGGAGACTTTTCAATTTCCCTGATCCATGTGGCCGAGGTTGCAGTCTGCCCGAAGTCGAAGAGATGAGTATTCAGAAGGCTGTCGATGTCCACGTCGCAATAGTCACACTCAATGATCTCAGCCTTGGGCTGAATGGCACGAATGGCGCTCCTTATGAGGGCGGCATCCTCTTTCGTAACCTCAGAAATCTTATTCAGAATCACCATGTTGCAGAACTCTATCTGCTGCACCACGAGATTTTCAAGATCTTCCTCACCATAATTCTTCACCGTGAGAGCAGTGCCTGATCCAAACTCGCTCTGCAGACGCAGCGCGTCTACTACAGTTGCGATACAGTCGAGGCGGGGTATGCCGTTTCTGGTGATGACGGGGCTCATACCGGCCATTGAGCAGATGGTCTGAGCAATCGGCTCGGGCTCGCAGATACCGCTGGCTTCAATCACTATATAGTCGAAGCGGTCGCCTTCCATCAGTTCGGTGATCTGATTGATAAGATCGGTGGAGAGAGTGCAGCAGATGCACCCATTTTGCAGCGCTACGAGAGAATCGTCGCTACCGCTTACCACTCCGCCGCGCGCTATCATGTCGGCGTCGATATTCACCTCGCCGATATCATTCACGATTACGGCGAAACGTATTCCTTCCTTATTGTGGAGAATTCTGTTGAGAAGCGTAGTCTTGCCGCTTCCCAGATAGCCCGTAAGCAGCAGCACGGGCATCACTTTTGCATTAGCCATTTCAAATGATTGTTGGATTGGGAGCGATAGACGGGGTTCGAACCCGCGACCCTCAGCTTGGGAAGCTGATGCTCTACCAACTGAGCTACTATCGCATATCTTTCGGTTGACACTGCAAATTTAGGAATTATTTTTGATTCTGCCAAATTTATTGGCTTCATAATGCTCTAAGACCGAATTTTTTTGCTAATTTTGCAGAATAATACGAAAGTGTCATGAACAGGATAATACCCATTTTGATGATGACCGCCCTGATGCTTACCGCAGCATGCGGCGGAAAAGGAGGAGATTCCAACGGTTTTCCCGAAAACTTCAGTAGCCTTACCGACGAGCAGAAAGTGACGTATATGATGCAGCATGTCTCTTCAGACTCCGTAGCACGCTTCATAATCTACGCCGCTCTCGACAAGATGCCGGGAATACGCATAGATTCACTCAACATCNCCACTCTCAAAGCATACNAGACCTACACCGACACCGCCNTTCAGACATTCANCTGGGAATTTGACAGAATCTCGGNAGAANTGCCGCTCCACGACAAGATGAGACTGCGCGCCCTGATTGGCTCAGAAGACCCGCAGGGACTCGGACTGACGTTGGGGCTCGAATACCTCAACCAGATACGTATGAAAGGGATGACGGCCGACGAGGTTGAAGCCGAACTCAAATCGCTGAAGACTGCATGCAAGGACTCTCCCGACGAATATGCGAGATTCCTGATAGGCTTCCGCACTGTGCTGCGCTACGATCGCAACACCGACATGCCCAAGGATATCTACGACCGCTTCCTTTCATTCGGCGAGGAAGAAGTGCAGGCTTACTACTCGCGCAATAAATCCACTCCGGCCCCGGTTGTCACGGCGCCCGCCGACACAACTGCAACGGAGGATGAGATTGATCCGGAAACCGACACTTTACTCTAATCAAGCATAAACGCTGCAGGCCGGCATACGCCGCCATGCCACATTGACACATCACGATGANAAGAATATCAGACTTTANCNCCATNGNGGANGCTGNAATCCGCNCACTCGCTTTCCATTCAGACAAGCCCGAAGGACTTTACGCCCCCATCACCTACGGAATGCAGGCCGGAGGGAAACGACTTAGGCCCACATTGCTGCTGATGGCCGCCGACGCATTCGGAGGCGACCCCGACAAAGCCCTGAAGGCTGCTGCGGGCATCGAGATGTTTCACAACTTCACGCTTCTGCACGACGACGTGATGGACAAGTCTGAACTGCGCAGAGGACGCCCTACGGTTCACTCCAAATGGGACGCCAANACTGCAATACTCAGCGGCGACACCATGCTCACGCTCGCCACAATGCTTGTGGCGCAGGTAGACGACTCCATTCTGCGNGAAGTACTCGACACCTTCAATTCGCAGGCCCTGAAGGTGTATGAGGGGNAGCGTCTCGACATGGATTTTGAAGNGATGGAGAGTGTAGACCTCGACGAATACATCGAGATGATAAAGAGCAAGACCGGTGCGCTGCTGGGAGCCGCAGCCAAAATCGGAGCCCTTATCGGCGGAGCCTCACGCGAGGATGCCGAAAAGATGTATGAGTTCGGACTGATGCTCGGAGTCGCATTCCAGATTGAGGATGACTATCTCGACACCTTCGGCAACGCCGAGACGTTCGGCAAACCCATAGGCGGCGACATAAACAACAATAAGAAAACCTTCCTGATGGTGAAAGGCCTTTCTGCAGCCGATGCCAACTCTTCGGCTCTCAAGGCAGCCCTGTCAATGCCCGCAGGCCCGACTAAAGTGAAGACTGTGACCAGGATATATGAGATGATGGACATGCCGGCCATCAGCAGAGCGGAAGTGGCCGCCTACAGCNGCAAGGCTCTCTCTGCAGTGANGGCTACATCGCTCTCAGACGAGAAGAGGGAGATCTTCCGCANACTCATCGACAAACTGATCGGCAGAAGCAAATGATCGACACCCACACGCATATCTACATGGACAAGTTCGCCGCCGATGCCCTCGACGGCTGCGCCCTTGCCGTAGATCGTGCCGTGGCAGCAGGGGTGGACATGATGGTGCTTCCGTGCGTCGACCTTGAAGCCGCCTCCGAGATAGAGGCCCTGCAACGGGTGCGTCCCGACAGAGTCCGCACTGCAGTCGGGCTTCATCCCACCGAAGTGGGAGAAGACTGGCGCGAGGAATTGGCCGAGATATGCCGCATCATTGATCAGACAGGCCCGGTGGCAGTGGGCGAGACAGGCATCGACCTCTATTGGGACGATTCAAATATCGAGCTTCAGAAAGAAGCCTTCATCGCGCATCTGCTTCTGGCTGCCGAAAGGGAGCTGCCGGTGATCATTCACAGCCGCGACGGCCTCGACGTCTGCCTCGAGTGCATACGCAAGGCCGCTGAGACTATCGAAGGAAAACCTTTGAGCACACTGATATTTCACAGTTTCACTGGCTCACCCGCTGACGTGAGGCGTATCCGCGAAGTGTGCGATCCATATTTCGGCATCAACGGAGTGGTGACGTTCAAAAATTCAAAAGAGTTGCCTGCCGCCGTGAAGGAAATAGGTCAGGATCGCCTTCTTCTCGAGACAGACTCGCCCTATCTTGCTCCGGTGCCCATGCGCGGGAAGCGGAACGAAAGCAGTTATCTACCTCTCATCAACGACAAGATTGCGGAGATTCTTTCCATCTCACCGGGAGAAGCGGAAGAAGCTACCGACCGCAACGCAAAACAAGTATTCAAGATTTGAACGATCTTTTCAGCCTACCATTCCATCAGCCGGTCGTGATCTTCACGCTCGTACTAATGCTGATTCTTGCGGCGCCCGTCATCTTCCGGCGCCTCAAGATTCCTGACGTGGTGGGCCTTATCCTTGCCGGCGTTGCGGTTGGGCCTTACGGATTCAATCTGCTTGAGCGCGACGCTTCGTTTCAGATCTTCGGAGAGGTGGGCATCCTCTATCTGATGTTTCTCGCTGCTGTGGAGATCGACATGTATCATCTCAAGAAGAATCTCAGGCTCGGTCTGGTGTTCGGACTCATCACGTTTATTGTGCCGGCACTGGCTGGTATAGCCACATCGCGGTTCGCATTCGGCTCAGGCATGGCCACTTGCTTGCTCCTTGCCAGCATGTATGCCTCACACACCCTCATTTCCTATCCGGTGGTGAGCAGGTTCGGACTCCAGAACTCGAAAGGGGCCATCATCGCCGTCAGCGGCACAGTAGTGGCGGTGCTTCTCTCCCTGATTCTTCTCGCCTCTGTGGTCAGGCTCCGCATCACCGGAGCCTTCGACCTCACCGACATCCTGCTTCTGCTGCTCTACACTGCAGTCTACGCCGCAGTGGTGGCTTACGTATTTCCGCGCATCACTCGATTTGCTTTCAGAAAGATGGCCGACGCCGTGGGGCAATACATCTTCATAATGATGATGGTCTTCATAGGCGCCATGCTTGCGAGGATGATCGGACTTGAGGCAATCCTCGGCGCATTCTTCGCGGGCCTTGTGCTCAATCCGCTCATACCGGGTCGCTCCTCGCTGATGCACCACATAAAGTTTATCGGCAACGCCATTTTCATCCCCTATTTCCTTATAGGGGTGGGCATGCTGATTAATGTTCACGTCATTTTCCGCTCATGGAAGGTGGCATGGGTGGCAGCCATAATGATTCTGACGGGACTCACCACCAAGTGGCTCTCGGCCTGGATATCGCAGAAGGCTTTCCGGCTCTCCGCCCCTGACCGACGCATGATGTTCGGGCTCACAAGCGGAAAGGCTGCCGCCACCATCGCGGCCACCATGGTGGGCTATCAGTACGGCCTCATAAACGAAGACATAATGAACGGTGCTGTGCTCATGATACTCGCCTGCTGCCTCGTGGCCTCGGTGATGACGGAGCGCACCGCCATCAAGATGAGGATAGAACTGACCGCCTCGGAGATGGAGACCAGCGGAGTGGAAAGCCCGGTATTCGCCCGGCAGATAGTGGGAGTTTCCAATCCCATCACCGCGGAGGGCCTCATGAGGCTTGCCGTCTTCATGCGTTCGCCAAAAAACACTGAGCCTGTGACAGCACTGTTCGTGCGCAATTCCGACGATCCGCGCAGCACATCATCGGGCAGATTCTCGCTGCGCACCGCCGCCCAGGCTGCCGAGGAGATGGGAGTGCGCGCCAAAGAAGAGGAGCGCTTCGACCTCAACGTGGTGTCGGGACTGACCAACATGATCAAGCAGACCCACGCCACGGATATCGTGATCGGCTTTCACAGAAAGACAAATATTGTAGATTCATTCTACGGGCAGATGACCGACACTCTGCTCAAGAACACCCTGAAGATGGTGATCATGTCGCGCTGCTTCATACCCGTCTCCACAGTGCACCGCATTGTGGTGGCTGCCGGTAAGAACGCACAGTATGAGACGGGATTCCACGGATGGGTGGCAAGAATAGGCAATCTCGCCCATCAACTGGCGTGCAAGGTGATTTTCTTCGCCTCGACCGAGACGTCACGTTTCATTGAAGACGTAATCGAATCAGACGGCTACGGAATCAGACGCTCATATCAGGACATGACCGGATGGGACGATTTCATACTCCTTTCGGGAAATGTGGAACCTGACGACCTTCTCGTCATCATAGGGGCCCGCAAAGGCTCGATCTCTTACAGTCAGGTGCAGGAAGAAATGCCTGAGTTCCTGTCAAAGAATTTCGCCGGACACAACCTCATGGTGATATATCCGGAACAATTCAACGGCTAAAATAATTTTCAAGCAATACAGACATCAAAAATATCTTACATACACTTTGGAACACGTGATAGAATACATAGAGCAACACCTTGCCACGATCGACGTGAACTGGCTCAATTCCTCGTTCCGGCTCCTGCTGGCGCTCCTGCTCGGGGCCTGCGTTGGCGCCGAACGCAAACATAAAGGCCAGGTGGCCGGCATCCGCACATTCGCACTTATCTCGATGGGCGCGTGTCTGGCCATGATCCTATCCATCTACGTGCCGCAAGAATATATGGGCCTGAAGAACGGCGACCCGGGGCGTATAGCGGCACAGGTGATTACCGGAATAGGCTTCCTCGGTGGCGGAGCCATGATTCAGCAGCGGGGTGCGGTGAGGGGACTCACCACTGCCGCAGGAATATGGATGACGGCAATAATCGGAATGGCTGTGGGCGTGGGTATGTATACAGCTTCAGTTGTCTGCACGCTTTTTATCCTCATGGTGATAGT
>WFLX010028878.1_pt1 | contig 22980 bp, 16 predicted proteins | sample 4967041 | NCBI WGS metagenome assembly WFLX01 (sample SAMN12857096, study PRJNA449069) | gut metagenome | isolation source: stool from male and female vole | host: Microtus ochrogaster | place: USA:Florida | collected 2017
GAAGCTTCTGTACCTTGTTAGAAGCAATTTAAAACAAACATAGCATACGGCAACAGGGCATCTGAATTGAATCTAAAACGAGAATCTACACCAGACCAGGGCTTGACATAACAGGCACAATTCACCATATACCTCGGCGGCGACTCCGATACCGATTTTATGGTAAAGCGCAATTATCGGTATGACAATAATTTTATAATAAACGGGCTGGATTATGTGCGTAACAGCACAGATGACGTTTTCCGCTTTGATGGACGAGTTAACATCAAGTACGATAACCCATTGTATCTCGCCATTATGAATGAGCGCAAGGTTGACGCCCATGCCTCAGTTCTACCTATGGATGTCCGCTTTCTCATGACAGAGAATCCTGACGGAACTATAAATAGTGACATTGATTGGAATTATGAAGTAACATTCACGGTACGTGACCACGAAACCGTTGATTGGATAAGAATGGAGAAAAAAACTCGGGCACAAATGGAGGCTGGTAATTTTGCTGCCGGTACCGAATGCAGGGACTATTTTACTACTGACTTGGTATCAAATACATTAGCTGACAACTGGGAAGTTAAAGTGACCTCCGAAGATAAATCTCGTACACGAATATACTTCTATATTGATGAGAATGTGCCAACCTCTAACAACCCTACTAATTACGGCGACCGTATGGCTACCATTGATATCCACTATAAACAATGGGACAAGGATGGAACGCTTGTGGATGAACGCGAACGTACTCTTGACATAGAGCAACGTTCATTATTAAAAGTCACAGGAACATGGAGCGGCAATGGAGGTGAAACAGCAACCATACCTGTTACCTGGATGGAGTATTATGAGGAATATCTTGAACACAATGACCCGCTTGACAAACACGAAAGTCCGGGGGAATTGTATAATGGGCTTCCCTGGGGTCTTTCAGGAACAAATGCATACAGTTTTGGAGCAAACAATCCGGATGACAATACAATTGGACAATGGAATAGATATTATAAAGTATATTNTAAAGCAGGTGNATGGAGAATGATAAATTGGGTTTTCAACCAGAATGGTGTCGCAAATTTGAATACTGTAAAATTGTATAACCTATCTGAACCTGCATCAGCATTCCATTATTGTTACGGTAAGAACAAAAGAAATTCAGATGGCTCTGCAGCTGTGACCGACAATAAGGGATGGTATATGCCCGGAATACGTGAGTTGGAAAAAGCTCTTGTGGACTATTATGATATTTTCCCGGAGTTCAGAGGAAATCTCTACTGGTCTGCATCTGCNGCACAAGAAACTAGTGGACTTACTGGTATTGGACAGCCGGGAAACTATGCCCGTGCGACTAAAGTCACATTAATAAATGGCACTACCATTTCTTACGCCAATAGTAGTTCTGGACAGGAAGGATATAATTTGAGAACAAAAGTGAATAGAATCCGCGCCTTTTATCGAGTAGATTAACACACATACTGCAACCAATCAGAAATGAGCACCAATAGTCCAATCTAAGGAATGGTGCTCATTTCGCTTATTATTTGAGGATGGCGGAGGGGGCGGTGGATTGTTCGCCTATNTCGTTGCCGCGCTTCACTTTCTTGCCGTAGCCGAATGTATATGTNACCGATAGATTGATCCGGCGGTGGTAATATGTCCCTCCCTGAAGCATTGTTTCTGAATAGAGCGGTGAGTCCAATGTCTGGGTTGCAGCAAGCCAGTCGCCCCGGAATATGTTTGCCGCAGAAATACGGATATTCCAGTCTGAATTTCCCCAACCGGCATCCATCTGGTAATAACTCCGGTTCTTGTAGTAAACNCCCATATTGCCGTTGATTGTCCTTGAAGNTGTCTGAAATGATGCCTGGAANAAGAAGCGGTTCAGATAGTAAGTAATNGAAGAGTTAAGGGANAAAGGATNNTTCGACATATTATAATATCCATTATACCTNAANATTGTGATTGNNGGTTGTGNCGCGAATTGCAATCCTNCGCCAAGCATTTTGAAGTTGAAGGAAGCGCCTAATTTCGTGCGGTTATAGTCCTGAGTGGATGAGTAGGTTTTGAGCAAAGCCTTGCCGCCGTTATAACGCTCGAATACCGGAACATACAGACCGTATTCTCCGAAATACTGGCTGAACACGGAGAGTGACAACCGGTTATTTGCTACCCAATTATACTGCAAATTGAAAGTGATTTGACGCGAGAATGACAGCTCCGGATTTNCGGTCTTGTACATNAGTTCATTATCCTGCAACACATTAGGCGNTTTAACGCTCTCACCNGGATAGTTCGCTCCGTAATGNAAAAAANCCTGCAACGAGTGGCGCGTGGATGGCGAGAAAGTGCCGGAGATATTTATAAGCGGATAAATCTCGCTTACAGCCTCACCATTTATGCTATTCCGCTCCCACTGCATTGCAATATTGGAATCAAAGCGCCAACGGCGGACATTGAAATTATATCCCGCACGGATTCCGGCATAACTGTCGGAAAAACCATTATTATAGGGAGAAGTGCCAAAATATCTTACGCGATTATGATTTGTACCTCCGTAGGCATTAGCAAAAGCGCTATGTTTCTCAGTGAAACGCTTATACAACGCAGCCCCTCCACTGATATTGCTGTAATGCTCATTTGACGTGTTATCTATATCTGTGGCATCCAGGCGGGAAATAGAATACGAGTAAGCATAATCGGTGCTCCCGTAGTGAACATTCGGGGTGAGGCTTAACTGATAATCATGAGGCAATACAAAATAATATGCTCCTGACCATACAAAATGCCTGGTGGTGTACGGTTGCCGGTTTATATACCTGTAACTTTCTCCTATGCCTTGATTATAAGACAGAGTGCCCTGTGTGTCAGCAACCGGACTGCTGTCAAAGTTAAATCCTACGGTATTGCCGACCTGCACATTGTCACTATCATAAACCGCCCTTAAAGATATCGGGTATTGATTGTACTTGAAATGCGATTTTTCAAATTCCTCATTCCTTATAACAGTGTTGTCCGACCCGTTTTCACCAAGCAGCATGTATTTTCCTATCCTTGAAGTGCCCGCATGGTGCAAATTGTAATTAGACGCACCCGCGTACAGGTCATATATCATCTTTTTATATGAAAACTTTGAGTACAGCGAAGCACGGCTTGACAAACCAATCAGAACATTTTCACTTGCCGAAAATTTTGTATATCCGCCATACTCATATTTTTGCATTATGAAATTAATCACATGGTCATTGCCGGCATAGCGCGGGTCTGTGGGGAAATCAAGGTATTCCACCGTTCGTACATCCGCAACCCGCATCCCCTGCAACTCCCGGGGGGATGCTGGCAATCCATCTACATACAACGCGACCGGTTCTCCGGACAATGTCGTTACGGATTCATCAACAAGATTAACAGTAATCTGAGGTATTGCGAGATTCCTCAATAAATCGGTTGCGGTCTGGGAGGCGTTTTTCTGGCGCAGGGTGGGACGGTAAATGCTCTTGTCGGTTAAAAGCGAGGCATTGTCCGCCTCTACCGTCACTGTTTTCAGCTGAATAGGCAATTCCTCCATCACTATTGTGCCTAACGCATCGTCCGCGCAGTGCTTGAACAACGGCTTGTAACCGAGNCAACTGAATTTCGCCACCACTTTACGGTAATCGCANGGAANNGAGAAATTTCCCATGGAGTCAGTGAATCCGTAAGTCAAAACTGTAGAATCTTTAGGCGCAAGCAGCAGGACGGTAGCGGATGCAACAGGCTCATTTGACGCACCGACGACATGACCTGTGTAAACATATTTGCCATGCTGCAAAGCCTCGATGTAAAAACAGCCATCTTTCTCTACAACCGACACAGGATTCAGCCCAACTATCTGCCGGATTGCACTGTAAATGTCATCGGCATCAACATGAGCGGAGGTGCGGTAACTGTCCAGCTCCTTGTAGATGAATGAAATATTCACATCCGGATTGTCCTTGCTCAACTGCACAAGAGCTTCTGAAACCGGAGTGTGACTGAATTTATAAATATTTTCAACGGATAAGCCTCCAAATGCTTCTGCTTTTACAAAAAACAACAATAAGGAAACCCAAAATATGTACTTAACCATAATATTGAGACTTATTTGAGAATGCCGGAGGAGGCACCTGACTGTTTGGTTATCTCGTTCCTGCTATTTATTTTCTTACCAAACCCGAAAGTATAGGTTGCAGACATCTGTACAAGGGCATGGCTGGAAGCATTATTATTCCATCTATTCACAGAGTAATGAGGACTACTCATANTATCGTATGACGCACGCCAGTTCCACCGCTGTAGATTCTTTGCTGTCACAATAANATTCCATTTCCCGTTGCTCCAACCAGCCTGCACAATAAAAACGTCTTTATTTCTCGTCCATATGCCAGACATGGAGTCATAATTATCCGTTGCATCCGCGGATTGGTAAGAAAGAGCGAAATTAAATTTCCCGATATAGTATAGAGCCTGAATATAATAACTGATACATGAATGATTGATATTATATGGTTGCCCATTATGAGTGTAAAGCTGCGCCAGTTGCCCTGACAGGTATAATCTGCTCTCAAATAGATTGGTCGAGGCATTTATACCGTAATTGTAATGGCGGAATGTGCCTATCGGCTGTTGGATTGTTCGCACGATTCCGTCAGAAGTTGCCTCATAGACAAAAGCAGCCCTATTCCCAACAAGCCATGTTCCGGCAAACAAATTCATATTGAATTTATTCGTTGGGATGAAGGTGTAATCTACCCCTATATCATAACTGCGATGCGACTTTAACAAGGGATTTCCTGTATGCCACAGAAAAGGTGATACATGGATGATATTCTCACTTTTATAGTTTGAGGACGGAGGCCACACCGAATAGTGGAAGACCGCACCAAAAGAATTACATTTATTTGGTACATATCTCACATATGCATCAACGTATGGATAATTGGAATCTGATACATTGTCGTTTAGGCGAGTAGCCAGCCAGTTCCAGCCGATTCCAAAAGAAGATGATAATTTTGCTGTCGAAAGATTATATGTCACGCCAATCTGTCCAAATTTAGTCATGGAGTTATCCAAGGCATTTACCGACCCGTTATAGTCAGTTTGGTTATGCTCATAAATACCTCTGATATGTGCCATAAACGAATGCTTGTTTGGAAAAACATGATTATAGGTCAATACAGCATTTCCCTTATGGGTATTGTCATCCGCAGCATTATTTATGGATGAAAACTGAGATTCATTATAGCATGAAGTTTGATCTGTATGTGAATAGGAGTAGCCTAACGTTGCAGTGAGTGAGTTGCTTTTGGGAAGGTTGAAAAAATAATATCCGCTATAGTTCAGATATTTTGCTTTATGGGTTGATTCTGAATAATATTCACCTCCAGCAATAAGGTCATCTGAGTATCTTACCTTACCTTCGTCATCATTATGGGGCATCCTATCAAAACCTAATGCAACCTGACTATTTGCCGTAATCTCATCTCCAGAATAAAGAGCTCTGAAGCTGGTTTCATAATTCTGTTTACGGTATCTGGAGCTTTCAGCCGTTGACTCCCTTTGAAAACTTTTTATCTCTCCGTTATCCTGGGGCAAATGAAAAGTCTCTGTCTGACTAACGCCATAATGATTGTTAGCCATATAATATCCATACCCCATTATGTCATAAGTCATCCGTTTCCTCACAAAACGGGAGTTCGCCTGCAAAAATCCAGAATTTGCTATGAAATTCTCTGTCCCCAATACTTTGACATAACCTCCNTACTCATATTCAACCATCTTAAAATTNACCACATANTTATCTCCTTGAAANCGTGGATCCGTAGGAAACTCAATATACTCCACACTTCTTACATCTGCAATCCTCATCATTTTAAGGTCATCAGCGGTTGCAGGAACACCATTTATGTAAACAGACACCGGTTGTCCCGAGGCTGTAGTAATTACTGATGAACCTAAGCGAACATTCAACTGAGGAATAGCCATTCTGGCAAGAAGTTCGGTTGCGGTCTGGGAGGCGTTTTTCTGGCGCAGGGTGGGACGGTAAATGCTCTTGTCGGTAAAAGCGAGGCATTGTCCCCTTCTACCATCACTGTTTTCAGCTGAATAGGCAATTCCTCCATCACTATTGTGCCTAACGCATCGTCCGCGCAGTGCTTGAACAACGGCTTGTAACCGAGGCAACTGAATTTCGCCACCACTTTACGGTAATCGCATGGAATAGAGAAATTTCCCATGGAGTCAGTGAATCCGTAAGTCAAAACTGTAGAATCTTTAGGCGCAAGCAGCAGGACGGTAGCGGATGCAACAGGCTCATTTGATGCACCGACTACATGACCGGTGTAAACATATTTGCCATGCTGCAAAGCCTCGATGTAAAAACAGCCGTCTTTCTCTACAACCGACACAGGATTCAGCCCAACTATCTGCCGGATTGCACTGTAAATGTCATCGGCATCAACATGAGCGGAGGTGCGATAACTGTCCAGCTCCTTGTAGATGAATGAAATATTAACATCCGGATTGTCCTTGCTCAACTGCACAAGAGCTTCTGAAACCGGAGTGTGACTGAACCGAAAGGAATAATGCCTGGGATAAGCCGGAATGAAACCAATTACAGCCAACAGGAAAATAAGCATGTGTTTCATATCAGTTGACTGTTAGTTTTTTCCCTTCCAAAACAAGATTTATCTGCTCAAAAGTATTCAGCTGTGAAATAACCTCTTCCAACGAGAGGGATGGATTATACTTATAGTAAAGATGCAGCCCTGCAACATCTTTGTTTTTGAAAACCACTTCAATAGAATAGGTTCGCGCTATCGCCGCCATTATATCTTCAAGAGGTGCATCTTCAAACATTACAGGTTCAGCAACTTTCAGAATTGTATCCTGTACAACTGCAACCGTATCCCTCACGGGAGCCGCTGCAATTTGTGCCGGAGCGCCGCTATCCTCAAGCGCTGTGGTGCGGTTGCCTTTGACCGCCACCGTGACAACAACTCCCAAAGCAACAGCAACAAGAGAGGTTGCCGCAAAAGCGATTATCGAGGCGGCACGGCTTCCGAACCATGCAAACCTTGCTGACCGGATTTTACGTTTCCGGGAAAATGCCTTCCATTCCGCATCAACATCCACCTTCTTTGCCGATTCAACCGCAGAATCGGTCACGCACAAAAGATTATATATTTCTTTTGCCTCCGGATCAGAAAAAATTTGCTCCATTTGCTCCGCAGAATAGTTTTCGGGATGTGCGATAACATCAAGCACAAGATCGTATTTATCCATTTTGATTCAGTTTTTGACGAATTAATACCAATGCGTGGCGAAGATGACGGAAAACAGCAGTCTCACTGATGCCCATCTGCCTTGCAACCTCAGAAAATTGCAATCCTTGCACAAACCTCAGCTCTATGACTCTCCGCGCCTTTTCAGACAGGTCCGTCCGGATGATTCCCCGGACAGAAGCCATAAGCTGCTCATCGTTGCCCTCCTCAGATTCATACATATCATTGTCAAGGAAATACAGGTGAGCAATCCGCTGGCGGGTCTCACAATCGCGAATATGGTTGATGCATCTGTTGCGCACCGCCCTCAGCAGGTATGCCGCTGAAATGCCGGGTGAAACACAGTCTACATCCAGAATTGAGGCAAATACATCATGGACAATGTCGCGCGCAAGATCATTGTCGTGCAGCAATCCCAACGCCAACCGGAGGAGTTGCTCATAATGTGCCTTGAAAAGCTGTTCTATGTCATTTTTGCCTGCCATGCACTATAAAGACACGCAAGTATGCGAAAACTAAACCCTGAGATGAATTTTTTTCTATGTATCGTGCAAATTTAACTTTTAACACGNAAAAAAAGCGTGCCAAAATNAATTTGACACGCTTCAAGATTCGAAAAAGGTTAATGTTCTACCTAAACCTTTTACATTCCAGTTATATTATTCTTCGCTGGTAGAGGGGAAGAGTGCATCATAGCCGNGGTTCTGAGTGAGCTCAGGATTCATGGTGATTTCGTAAGTGGGCACCATTGAGAGATAGTATGTATCCAACCATCCCTTACCTGACGCAAGCGGGCTGGGATATGTGTAAATCCATCCCTTGCCGGGGGTCTTACCCATAGTAGGCGCATAGCCATTAGCCTTAACTTCATTGTAGTCAACAAAGTCACCGGTGTATTTGCCAGTACCGTAGGGGAAGTCATTAGCATCTGCCCATGCACCGCATGCCTGACGGTTGACATAGTAAGGCGCTTTGTGCCAACGGCGGATGTCGTAGAAAGCGAATCCCTGACCGAAGAGCTCAATCATGCGCTCGCGGCGGATTTCCCAGAGGACAGGNTCNACCTCATAGTTTGTAGCGGCATCATATCCACGGGTCCAAGGCGCAGTGCCTTTGTCGCGNTCCGGGTCAAAGCTTCCATCAATCTTAGCNACTTCCATNTGCGCCATATCAAGACGGTCACGGAGCTTGTTGATAGTAATGTCTGCCACACTCTGGTCAAACTTGCCTAACTCGAATGCAGCCTCAGCATAGTTGAGGAGCACTTCTTCAATGAGGAAGATAGGTTTGTCGGATGTCTGGTAAGCGCCGTTAGAGCCGACTTCCCACATAGTGAAGTTTTTCCAGAAATAGTATCCAGTCCAGCAACGCATATAGTTGTCTGTCTGAGAATACTGTGTGATATTGGGTGAAGAGTGAGACATATCACCACCCCAGTTGTGACCGGGAAGACGCTTAACGCCCCATGAGGGATCGCCTTCACCGTTTACGCAGTGGATGTTCGGACCAAGATAGTCAATAAAGCGGCGGAATTTAATGGAGTCCTCCTTTGAAACGATACGGACGCCATTATTCATTTTCTCTCCGGGCTTGTAGAACCTCCATTTGAGGAATGTTGTAACATTGTCCGGATTAGCAGTCCTGACGATATTGCCCATAGCGGGAGGACAGAAGTTCACGATAAGCCTCGGGTCACGGTTGTTGAAGTAGTCATAAAGGTCCTTGCCTTCTCCACCTTCAAAACCAGAGTTGGGGTTATTGATAGGCAGACCGTTCTTCATAAGGAACATATCTACAGTGTGCTGAGGACCGTCACAACGGTGAGCTTCCACGTGGATAAGGTCACTGAAGCGGTGCATGAGGTTTTCATTGTATTCCTTGTACATGATTACGCCGGGAACACCACGCAGGCTCTCTGAGGTAAGCATTTCATCATAACCTGCACCGGGATACTTATTGTAGCCGTTTCCTTTGAAAAGTGTAGGATACTTGTTCATGAGTTCCTGGGAGATTGTGAGGCACTTCTCAAGATACTGCTGCCAAGGCTCGTTGAGGTTATGGTACTTAGCCCATGTGCCTTCGCGAAGGAGGAACCTGCTGAGAGCAGCGCGGCAAGCATCAGCATTCAGCGGGTTTGAGCCGTCCTTGGATGTGTCACCGAGGTTTGCGATAGCATACTCAAGACGAGCAATGATGCTGTCTGCAACTTCCTTACGCGGTGTGCGGGGACCGTATGCTTCCTCAGACTCGTCGCTGAGCACGTCGGTAATGTAAGGAATATCACCGAACCTGTTTACCAATTCCATATACCAGAAGGAGTGGAAGAAGTAGCCCACAGAACGCCAGTGGCGCTTTTCCGCATCTGTCAGCTTACCATCATTGAGGTGCGAAAGCATTACATTGATACGGCGGATTTCTCCAAAGTTCCATGGAGAATAAGCATTAGCTGAGGTTACAGGACTGAAACTCTGCCATGCATACGGGTTCAGACCATTTTCGCGGTTAGTCATGAGTCCGGACCAGTAGTCACTATTCCACTGCCCTCCCCAATAATATGAGCCGCCGCTAAAGTTAGTCAAGATATAGGCATTAGTAAACAGACCGTAGCTGTTGTACATGTATGCCTGGAAATTTTCGTAGGTCTGGAAAGCATTCTGCTCGGTAAGACTTGTCTGGGGATATTTTTCCAGATAGTCATCGTTGCAGGAGGTCATCGAGAGTCCGACAGCCACCAGACAAGCTGCTGAAAGTGCTTTGTATATTGGTTTCATTTGATTCCTTATCTGTGATTAAATTAGAATGATATTGTAGCTCCGATAGACCAAGTGCGGTAGAAAGGATAGCCCCAAGCCAAGCTTTCCGGGTCGTAACCTTTGGGAAGCGATGTGCAAGTGGCGAGGTTTTCCACGCTGAANTAGACACGGAACTGGTTGACTGAAACCTTCTGTGTAAGAGCAGCCGGGAATGTATNTCCGAGAGTTATATTTTTAACACGGAGGTATGCNGCNCTCTGAAGGTACTTGTCAGAAGTACGNGTGTTATAGCCCACATTGTTTTCCTGATTGTAAATGCGGAACAACTTAGCCTCAGGATTAGCAGCGACCATATAGTCGGGGCTCTGTGGGTCGTAGNTCTTAGCAGNCCAATAGTCGGTCTGGTTGTAATAAAGCGGCTGGAAAACACNATCAGCGCCAGCAGCACCGAAGGGGAACATNGATGCTNCGCCGAGCCAGTACTGACGCTTGCCTACACCCTGAAGAAGGATATCGAAGTCAATGCCTTTCCAGCTGACACCAGCANAAGCACCGAACTGGNAGCGAGAGGTNGAGTNTCCAAGCACCTTGCGGTNNCCGGGTTCATCAAAAGTATTGGCACCTGTGGTGATGACTCCATCGCCATCAAGATCCTTAAACTTCATGTCACCGGGGCGAACCTGCACACCCTGAACGNATGTAACGCCCTCTTTCAGCTGCCATGTGCCAGTCAAGGCTTTTTCGTGGTCAAAGTCATCGATAGAGTAGTAGCCGTCGCTAACATATCCCCAAATCTGGTTCAAATCACGACCTGCATACCAGTTGCTCAAGTTTCCGGTAGCATTGTTGTACTTGGTAACTTTAGACATGTGGTCATATATATTGGCGCTTACACGGTAGCTCCAGTTGCCNATGTGGTCCTGCCAACGGATAGATGCTTCCCAACCGTCGGTGCGCATATTAGCGATATTCTGCTGAGGNGCTGANGCTCCAACTGTGCCGGGGATTTCCATACCTGCAGCGAGCATACCTTTAGTAAATCGCTTGTAGTAGTCGAATGTACCTGTCAAGCGGTTGTTGAGGACACTGAAATCGAAGCCGAAGTCAAGTGTCCTTACTGTTTCCCATGTATAGTTGGCACGAACAAGACCNGGCATGCTGATAACAGTAACTTTCTGACCGTCGTTGAGCCATACATTGCTTTCTCCAATCTCCATACCTGCGATGAAGCCGTAGGGTGAGATATTCTGGTTACCAATAGAGCCGTAAGAGATACGGGGCTTGAGTTCATTGAGCCAGTTGCGGGTGCCTTCCATGAATTTCTCCTGAGCGATACGCCATGCAGCAGAAACAGAGGGGAAGAAACCGTAACGGTTCTTTTTGGGGAATTTAGATGAGCCGTCGTAGCGCGCACTGAGGTTAATCAGGTAGCGGTCATCGAAGTTGTAGCTGATACGACCGAAACCGCCACGGATTGTATATTCGGTGTATGTGTCTGACATCACCTTTTCACCTGTACCACCTTCAAAAGAGGGAACAGTGATTACAGCNTGCCCATATATACCGGCATTAACCCTTGAAAAGTTGTAGCTTTCCTGGTTGAAACCGAGCATGAAAGCGAAGTTGTTCTTGCCGAGGTCAAACTTATAGTTNGTATATAGGTTGAGCGCATTATACTTGGTGACAGAGCTCTGGATTGTATAATAGTCCTTTGTGGGGTCAACCGGAGCAGTTTTTTCAGCAAGCTGAACGTCAGCATAATGGAGGAGCCCAGTGTAGTTCTTGTACTGCCAGTTAGACTGGTCGTATGTGTACTCTCCGGTGATTGTCCAATCCTTTAACGGAGTGATGATGGTCTTTGTCTGGATACGAGGAGTTGAGTATGTTTCATTAGAGGTAGCACCTACCATAAGTGAGTTGTAGGGCGAGTCAATAATCAAATCCTCTGTAGCATTAGTGAGGTATTCAGCCGGCATAGTGCCTTTCACGGGATACCATGATATAAGACGGGTTGCGTACGGGTCACGGATATTGGTTGAAAGGTTGGTGATGCGACGGTTTGTATAGAACATGTTAAGTTCCTGTGTAAACCATTTGGTAATGTCTGCTGAGATATAAGAAGATATAGCCTTACGCACAAAGAGGTCTTTGTCAGTAACCAGAGGACCGTTGTTTCGGCTATAGTTTCCAGAGATACGGAAGCGGAGACGGTCTGTGCCACCTGACATAGAGATGTTGTGGTTTGTCATGGCACCTGTGCCAAGGATAGAACCCTGGATATCACTTTCACTGAGGTAATAGATTCTGCCATCGGTGTGCTTGTAGATACCGTTATCGGTAACACCTTCAAGCCCTCCGGCACGATATTGCCCGAGAAGTTCTTCCCAAGTGTCAAGGTTGCCGTTTCCAGCCCAGTACTGGTTGGAATAGTTTGCCTCGCGGTAAGCAGCGATATACTCAAGGAGTGATGCCTGCTCGGGGCGGTTGATAGATTTCTCCCAAGCCTGTGAGAAGCCGTAGGTGATATTAAAGCGTGCATCCTTGCTTGGCTTTTTTGTAGTGATGAGCACCACACCACCTGCCGCACGGGCACCGTAGATAGCAGCTGATGATGCATCCTTGAGGACGGTCACAGTTTCGATATCATCAGGGTTGAGCTGGTTGATACTTCCTTCAACGTTGTCAATAAGGATAAGGGGGCTACCGCCATTAAGAGAAAGGTCACCACGGATATTGATGTTTTTACTCTGCTGCTGGTTTGATCCACCTGAAATCATAAGACCGGGCATAGCACCCTGTAGGGCAGCAGCGGCATTGATAACCGGACGGTCACCGAGAACTTCAGTCATTTTCACCTGGTCAACAGGACCGGTAAGGTCGACTTTCTTCTGTGTACCGAAACCTACGATGACAACTTCATCAAGAGTATCATCAGTAGGCTGGAGAGTTACTGAGATAGGCTTTCCGTCCCAAACAACAGACTGAGGAACATAGCCTACATAAGAGATTTTAAGAGTTGTGCCGACTTTAACATTCGGAATAGAGAACTTACCATCAACATTTGTTGACGCCCCAGTTTTACTACCTTCAACAAAGACAGACGCACCCGGTAGAGGCTCGCCGTCCTCATCATAAACCGTACCGGAACAAATTCCAGTCTGCGGAGCAATGGCTACTGCTACCCCCCCCCCTATCTATCTGGCTGTCTGCCAGAACATTANGCGGAAGAACCNNTGATGTGGTCAAAAGTGNCAAAGNCGCAATAAAGACTTTTTGCATAAATGTAGATTTTTAATTGGTATTAATAGAATCGCTGTACCCCAAAAGGGTACATAAGGTTAGCTGATTTTATTTTTCCTCAAAGTAAACATTATTATCTAAAATTTCCAAAATATTTTACACGTTTTTTTACATTTGTAGACAAATTGGGTACATTTTACGTGTCAACCTGCATTATTTCGATGTCCCAGTTGACTTTATCTACAAGATAGAGTAATTTTGCGGATGCAAATGTTNATTNTTNATGAAAGNGCCNTCAACGTCAGCNNTAGTCATTGCATCGNNGCTGCTCTTNTCGGGTTGCGGCGGGAANAAAAATGCTGAANATATAATAGNTGAGGAGGAGAGTGATACAGTTTGCACCGAGATGCCTGAAGTTCTGAGCATGCTTCCGGACACAATTTACCCTTCGGCAAAAGATGTAAAGTTTATTGTGGATTGCTACGATGATTCCGCATCAGGCACCATAGGTTATCTCGGGGACATGTACAGCACGGCTCCGGGGGCATTCACTTTCCGCAACGGTGCATGGCGGCAGGCTGATTTCGGAGGTAGAATAACCGGAACTCCCGACACCATAATAATAGACTGGAAGTTTGAGACCGGTTATGACACAACCCGCACCGCTTTCGGAGTGTGGGGGGGCGGGACAGGTTGGACAGGTCAGCCGCTATATGTGGAATGGCCAGACAGCTGCATAACTCTGTTCAGGCATGCGCGCTCACTGACATCGAATTTCATCAAACGCGAAATAATAGCTGGTTCACTCGCCGGCAAGGTCTATTTCATCAACCCAGACAACGGCAAAGAATCACGTTTGCCTATAGATGCGGGTAATCCAATCAAAGGCACACCGTCACTCGACCCGACTTTGAACGGCAACCTCTATGTAGGGCACGGGATTCCGGCACGCAAACCTTTCGGAGCAATAACAATCAACCTTTATGAGCATGAGGTGACTGATTCTTTTGACCGCGACCCGAAAGCGTGGCGTGGCTGGGGAGCATATGACTCCTCACCGGCGAGAGCGGGACAATTCCTGTTTAGAGCCGGAGAGAACAACACCTTATATAAATATCATGTCAGCCCGGGCAAACTAAGGCTGCAATCAGAGCTGCGCTACACGGTGGACGGAAGCGCTCCCGGAATAGAGTCCTCGATGTGCATATACCGCAACTACGGTTACATATGCGATAACCACGGCAATATAATATGTGTGAACCTCAACACGATGAAGCCAATATGGCTTTACAAGCTGGAGGATGACATTGACGCAACCCCGGTGCTGGAGCTTGAAGATGAAAACCCATACTTGTATGTGGGGTGCGAGGTGGACCGGCAAGGCACAGGCGAGGCACGCTTCGTAAAACTTGATGCGATGAACGGCAGGGAGATATGGAAGACTGAGCTGGAATGTGAACGGGTGGAAGTGCATGAGAAGCATTTTGACGGCGGCTACTATGCTTCAGCACTGCCCGGACGTGGCAACTGCAAAAGGCTGATTTTCTCAAACTGCGTGCGCAACAACAGAGGGCAAAACGGGGAGTTGGTGGCTTTTAACCGCAACACCGGCGAAATAGAATACTCAATACCATTAAAATATTATGCGTGGTCGTCACCTGTAGGATATATGAACGAGAAGGATGAGATGTTCATACTGACCGGTGACACTGCGGGAAACCTATATATAATCAACGGCGCGGAGGGCAAAGTGATAACTTCGCGCAGGGTGGGGGCAAATTTTGAATCTTCGCCGGTGGTATTCGGCAATTCAGCAGTTGTTGGCTCACGCGGCAGGTATATATATAAGGTGTCCATAGAATAAATTTTATGCAGATCATGTTAAAAAGTATATTAATCGGAGCTGTCATTGTCGCGTCGGCATTTTTCAACGCCGAGGCGCAGAAGCTCACAGCCCATAACGGCACAGTGCCGAATTCTTATAATTTCTGGCTATACACTCCGGAGAACACAATCGAGGAGGAGGTAGAACCTAAACCGGTAGTGATTTTCCTCCATGGAGCAAGCCTTTGCGGACGCGACCTTAACAAGGTGCGCCGATACGGTACCCTTGACGCGATAGAGAAGGGACGCAATATCGACGCATACGTAATCGCACCGCAAAATCCGGGAGGGTCATGGAATCCTGACAAAATAATGGANATCTTTGACTGGGTAAGCGATGAGCATAATGTTGATNACGACAGGGNATATGTAATAGGCANGAGCCTGGGTGGTNACGGCACANTAGACCTTGCGGCGGCATACCCTGACAGGATTGCGGCAGCGATAGCAATGTGCGGCGGCGCGACCTCTCCTGACCTTTCAACCCTGAATGATGTGCCCCTATGGATAATCCACGGCACCGCGGACAGGGCTGTGAGCGTGCAGCAGAGCGACAAGGTTGTCTCTGCCATGAAAACTGCAGACAGCGAGACTCCAAGATTGATATATAACCGCGTAGCCGGCATGAACCATTCACGCCCGGCACGTCTTTTCTACCTTCCGGAAAGCTACGAATGGCTCTTCAGCCATACACTGAAAGATGAGGAGAGAACAGTGACCCCTGCTTTTGAACTGACCAACAGCCTGCTTCAGAGCGCGTATTCGGGGCTTAAAAGTACTGGGACAAGCCGTTCTTCCGCTGCAAGAAAACGCAGAGCGTCCCAAAGAAAGAAATAGAGAAGCTGCAAATGCGGTGAAACTTGCCGATAGATGGATTATTTGCCCGCAAACGATAGTTTCAATGCAGGTCTTGCCAAATTAAGAATTCCGACCGGAAATCAGGAAAGTAAAAACCGCCGCCTTCAGATTGAAAGCAGCGGTTTACCATTATAAAGTGCAAGCCAATTATTTAAAGAGATACTGGCTTGAAATTGATTCGTGGTTGTGGATACGATTGATTGTGTCAGCGATGAGTTTTGCAACACTAATAATAGTAGCTTTCTTGCAATCCTTGTTGAAAGGAATAGAGTTTGTGAAAATCATCTCTATCATTGCACTCTTATCAACGCGCTCGCTTGCAGGATCGCTCATGATAGCGTGAGATGCAAGCGCCCTGACAGACTTAGCACCGTTTGCCATCATCAGGTCAGCAGCTTTAGTGATTGTACCTGCCGTGTCAACCATGTCATCAATAAGGATAACATTTTTGTCCTTCACATCACCTATAACGGTCATTGACTCAACGACATTAGCTTTAGCACGCTGCTTGTGGCAGAGAACCAAAGGCACATCAAGGTATTTCGCATAAGAGTTTGCCCTCTTTGCACCGCCGACATCCGGAGTTGCAATAACCATATTATCGAGCTTGAGGCTTTCAATATATGGGATGAAAACAGAGGAGGCATAAAGGTGGTCTACCGGAACATTGAAGAATCCCTGAATCTGGTCAGCATGAAGATCCATTGTGATTACACGGTTTACACCTGCCGCACTGAGAAGATCAGCAACAAGTTTAGCAGCAATGCTAACACGGGGCTTGTCCTTCCTATCCTGTCGCGCCCATCCGAAATAAGGGATTACGGCAATGATACTGTGTGCCGAAGCTCTTTTTGCTGCGTCAATCATGAGGAGGAGCTCCATGAGATTGTCAGAGTTAGGGAATGTAGACTGTACCAGATAAACCTCACATCCTCTGACCGGTTCTTCAAACGAAACTTCAAATTCTCCATCGGCAAAATGCTGGATATTCATCTCTCCGAGNGGNATTCNGAGGTTTTTGCAAATTTCTTCTCCCATANAGCGCGACTTGGTGCCGGCGAAAATTNTGATGGGATGTTTCACTGAGTTCATAAAACTGCTATTTCGTGACTAAAAATTATGATGCAAAATTAGTGAATTTTCGCGGGTGCGGTTGACGTTGACTAATTTTTTTCTTCCAGTGGAGCAATATTTTTATGATTCACTTTCCACACAGCTGCTCCCCACGGCTCAACAAATGTTTCAAATGGTTGCCCGTCAGCAAGATGTTTTACGGCAGTGCGATTGCTAAGCAACTCTGTCATCTTAGCCTTTCCCTGAGGAATCTGAAGCATCTCAAAGGCATGGCGAGGAAGGTTAACCTTAAGATCACAGGAATCCTGACTGAAATTGACCGCAATGATTATGGTTTCATCGGCAAGGTTCCTCATGAACACATACTGGCGATGCGGATTCAGAGTGGGATTCTCATAGTTGACGTACATCAGGTCAAAGAAGCGTCCTTTGGCAATAGCCGGTTCAGAATTGCATATATTGAGGATTTGAGCATACTTTTCGCGAATCCACCTCTGCCGGTCGCTAAGAGTATCAACTGAAGGATTACCATTGTTAAGCCACCTGCGCAATGTTTCAAGGCTCCAATAATCATATATTGTGGTTCTTCCGTCATAACCGCTATATCCTTCCGCGTCAACGGCTGGCTCACCAAGTTCCTGCCCCATATATATCATCATCGCCCCTGTTCCAATCATGGAACTTACCACCAGCGAGGGTATGACCTTGACAGCATCTCCGGCATAGAATTTTGAGCCGAACCGTTGCTCATCATGGTTTTCAAGGAAGTTCAGCATATTCTCGCCAATGCCTTCAACTGTCTGCCAGCATCCGGTGAGTTGTGCAGCCGAGTAGTTGGCTGTTTGAATGCCCCGGAGGGTATCGTAAAGATTGACCTTATCGTAAAGGTAGTCAAAGCCTCCGATATTGATGAAATCACGGTAAATACCGGTGTCATACAGTTCCGCAATAAAAATAACATGGGGATAGTGCTGCTTTACAGCCCCAATCGCCCACTGCCAGAATTCAATCGGCACCATGTGAGCCATATCGCAACGGAACCCATCCACTCCTTTGCCAGCCCAGTACATAAGTATATTAAGCATTTTGTGCCATGTGTCTGGTACAGGATGGAAATGACGATTGCCGTTAAAGTAATCTACACCGTAATTGAGCTTTACGGTGTCGTACCAGTCACAGTGCCCGGGGAAAGCGGTAAAGCAATCATTTCCTGTAGCTTTTGCCGGGAACTCCACATAGGCTTCTTTCCCAGAGCCCATATCAACTGACGGAGCGAAGAGTTGACGGGTAATATAGTAAAAATTATTATCCGGGCTGAATCCAAGACCATTGTNGTCGTTNGCTCCGAAATCATNCACGCCTTCNGGTGCGGCATCGGAATGGTAACGNCGNGCCACATGGTTANGAACAAAATCGATGATAACATTCATTCCCATATCATGCGTGCGTGCCACAAGGCTTTCAAATTCCTTTACTCTATCCGGCACATTTTCTGCAATGTCCGGGTCAATATCATAATAGTCCTTAATGGCATAAGGGGAACCGGCAAGACCTTTTACAACATGAGGGTTATCTTTTGGAATTCCAAATTCGGTATAGTCGCTGCAGTGGGCATGCTCAAGGACACCAGTGTACCAAATATGAGTAATGCCAAGTTCCTTGATGGACGCAAGAATATCACGGTTGATGTCATTGAGCTTTCCAGAGCCGTTTCTTGCAAGTGAACCTCCCGGCACGCATTTTTCATTATAGTTAGTAAACAGCCTTGGGATAAGTTGGTAAATAACAGGTTTGCGGTTCATATATATTATTTAGGAGTACCAGTAAAAATCATTTCTTGGGAGCCTCTTCAACAGGAGCGTCTGCCTTTGATGCCCCGGGACGTTTAAAACCGTTTTCGAGCAGGAAGTTGATTGTATCGCGGTAACCGCTCTCAAACACTTTTTCAATTTCCTTGAGATTAAACACCTTGTAGCGTGCTATCTCCTCGTTTCTGATAACAATGTCGCACATCTCCATATCAGGTATTACATTTGTCTTTGCCATACGCTCATAAGAGCGGAGGGCAATATCCACAACGCTGTTGCCGACCGTGGTTGTCGAGAGCGGGGAGCAGTTTAGGCCGATAAGGTACTTGCACCGGTTACGGATAGACCAAGCCGGGAGATTGTGTAACACACCTCCATCAACATACCTTACCCCGTTTATTTTCTGCGGCTTAAAAACAATTGGAATACTGCATGATGCTGCGACACGCTCAGGGAGAGGACCTTTATCGAATATTACTTTTATGCCCTCATCAAGATTTGTAGCACCTACAACCACAGGTATCGGTAAATCTTCGAGGTTCGCATAAGGGATATGCTTGCGCAAGAAATTCTTGAAGCGGTCAAGACGGAAAAAACCGTCCTTGGGCACAGAGAGCTCGCAGAAATCGGAAAACCGGCAATCATGAAAGAGCTCCACCATCTTTTCGGGCTCTATCCCTGCACTATACATCACAGCCGCAACCGAGCCGGCACTGACTCCAGCAATAATTTCCGGCTTTATACCCATTTCATTAAGTGCCTTAATAGCACCAGCATGGGCAAAACCTCGTGCTCCTCCACCACTGAGGACCAAACCAGTGCGAAACTCAGGACCGGAAATGCCGAGAAGATCCTTGACTATTTTCAATTTACCTGCCATTGCGTATGATATCAGAAATGAGTCACAAAAGTAAAAAAAAATATCTACTTTTGCACTATATATAGTGCTTGCACAATAGGTCCGAACATAACCCGGACATGAAAGCGTTATATTTTTATGGAGAACGAGGAGAACAACCAGCAAGAAGAGCAGTCACGCTTACAGCAACTTAAGAAGCGGATATTGGACGCATACACTTACTGCACAACCGGTGTGTGGCGGGACTCGCGTCGCACATGGAAAGTGGAGGCGGTAAAAATCATAAATATATCAGTGCGCAGCTTCCTTGACCGCGACCTGCAGTCCCAAGCATGCGCCATGACATTCCGCATGCTCCTTGCTTTAGTGCCGGCACTCGCCCTTCTGCTTGCCATAGGACGCGGATTTGGCTTTCAGGAACTCCTCAAAAACCAACTATACTCTTACCTGCCGTCGCAACACGTTGCATTGGAAGCTGCATTCAGGTTTGTTGACTCATATCTTAACCAAGCTTCGGAAGGAATATTCGTCGGAGTAGGAATTGTTTTCCTGCTCTGGACGTTAATCAGCCTGCTNNTGANTGTTGAGGACTCCTTCAACACAATCTGGAATGTGGAGGGACGGTCAATAATGCGCAAAATCACGGACTATATATCCATCTTGCTTGTACTTCCTATTCTTATGATATGCAGCGCCGGACTTACCCTTTTGATGTCCACTACCCTGCAGCACATAATCCATGTCGATTTCCTTCGCCCTGCAATTGACTGGGTGCTTGATTTAGGAAGCCTCATCTTTACAGCACTATTTTTCACCGGTACATATATGCTCATACCCAATACTAAGGTGAAATTTCTTAACGCTTTCATAGTCGGGTTTGTAGTTGCAATAGCATTCCAGATCTTACAATGGCTGTTTGTAACAGGACAAATGTATGTGACACGATATAATGCAATATACGGCAGTTTCTCCTTCTTGCCATTGCTTCTGATATGGCTCCAACTTGTGTGGCTCATTACCCTTATCGGCGCCTTATTATGCTATGCGCTACAGAATGTGGGACTGTACAACTACTATATCGATGTAAAAAACATTTCCTTTGCATATTACCGTAAAGTGATAATAGGTGTGATGGCTGTAATTGCGAAACGTTTTTACAAAGACATGAAGCCGCTCACTGCATCAGAACTGTCAAAACAATATGGGCTTCCGATGAGTCTTGTCAATAAAATTGTGCCTACCCTACATGCTGCAGGCCTAATCAACTATCTAAAACCTGATGCGGAGACCGGGGAAAACCCACTGCAACCGGCACTTGATGTAAGCAACCTGACATGCGGTGAAATCATCAGGCGGATGCAGAATGTCGGTTCAAAAGATTTCATACCAGACTTTGATGACAAGTTCCACGCAGCAAATGAGATATGCGGCAAAATAACTACAGCAATGACTGAGGTAGCAGACAACACGAACATTGTTTCACTAAATATAACACTCTAATAACTAATCATTATGAAGAAAGTAATTTCTACAAAAGCGGCTCCCGCAGCCATCGGACCCTACAGCCAGGCTATCGACCTCGGCAACATGGTATTTATCTCAGGTCAGATTCCTGTTAACCCCGCTACCGGCGAAATACCCGAAGGCATCAAAGCACAGACCGCACAGAGCATCAGCAATATCAAAGCTATCCTTGCTGAAGCAGGGCTGACAATTGACAATGTTGTCAAGACAACCGTTTTCCTTGCTGACATGAGCCTTTTTGGCGAAATGAACGAAGTTTACGGTGCTGAATTTACAGATCCTTACCCCGCTCGTTCAGCAGTTGCAGTGCGTGAACTTCCCAAGCAGGTGCTTGTAGAAATCGAGACCATCGCTGTACGCTAATCCCTACCCAAAATAAAAAATGCCCCGCTCGGGGCATTTTTTTTATTTCATTTCGGATAGGAAATCTGCAACGACAAATGTCGACCCACCTATAAAAATCGAGTCCTTATCAGAAGCATCTTTTTTCGCCGCCTCATAAGCAAGTGCAACCGAAGGATACGCATTTCCCGATATTCCCGCCTGTCCGGCAATAGAACGCAATGTTTCTGCATCCAAAGCCCTTGCAACACTTGATTTAGCAAAATAGAATCGTGCCGTGGGGATTGATTTCATCATTTCAAGAATCCCGCTTACATCTTTGTCATTCACAAAGCCAATAACAAGATGCTTTACACCAGGCAATGACGCAATGCGTCGATTTAAATATTGCCAGCCGCCTGTATTATGTCCGGTATCACATANTGTCAACGGGTTATCACTGACCTTCATCCATCTCCCGGCAAGNCCNGTGAGACAGCACACATTACTGAATCCATTTTGCACTGCAGAATCAGGGATNNTAAGCGCCGATTTGCGAAGCATCTTCACTGCTTCAAGTATTGTTGCTGCATTCTTTGCCTGCCATTCCCCGCTAAGCTCTCCGTCAATAGTACCGAAAGTTCGTGTGCAATATTTATTGATTTCAGATGATGCCGTATTTACAGATTCAACTTCATTTACATCTTCAGCAAAAACCACAGGCGATTTTTTCTCATCNGCAGCCNCGNCAAATACTNNCCGTACCTCTCCNGACGCCTCCCCTATCACTACCGGAACACCCTCTTTGATAATTCCTGCTTTTTCCGAAGCTATCTTTTCCAGAGTATCGCCAAGAAACTGCGTATGGTCAAATGATATATTGGTGATTATACTGAGTATGGGATTAATGATATTTGTACTGTCAAGCCGTCCCCCGAGCCCTGTTTCAATAACCGCTACATCAACATTGCGTTTCGCAAAGAATTCAAATGCCATAACCATTGTAAGCTCAAAGAAAGAGGGGCGCAATGAAGAATCCATGGCGATGAACCGGTTTACGAAATCGACCACCTCATCCTCTGTAATAGGTTTGCCATTTACCCTCATACGCTCACGAAAGTCAACAAGGTGCGGCGAGGTATAAAGCCCGACCTTATATCCAGCACTCTGAAGTATTGCTGCAATAGTATGTGCAGTTGACCCTTTGCCGTTTGTACCGGCAATATGGATTGAAGGATAAGAATCCTGCGGGTTGCCGAATGCTGCTGCAAGCGCCCTTGAAGTGTCCAGCCCCGGCTTATATGCGTCTCCACCGTCACGCTGGAAAACGGCAAGTCGTCCGAACAGCCAGTCTATTGTTTGCTGATATGAAG
>WFLX010175957.1_pt1 | contig 22965 bp, 25 predicted proteins | sample 4967041 | NCBI WGS metagenome assembly WFLX01 (sample SAMN12857096, study PRJNA449069) | gut metagenome | isolation source: stool from male and female vole | host: Microtus ochrogaster | place: USA:Florida | collected 2017
CACCTCGGTTTGAAAAAAAAGAAATAGAGATAGACTCTCGAATCATTTGTTTAGTCAACAAGAAAAATAGAGGTTTCGCTGAAACAACAAATAGGGGAATGACTTATGCCATAAAGCACGGATATGATTACATTTTATTGTTAAATAATGATACTGAGATAGATCCATACATGATCTCAAAACTGGTCAGTGAATCCAGGAGTGAATATGTTACCGTACCCAAAATGTTTTTTGCAAATCCCCATGATGTCATTTGGTATGGAGGAGGCGTATTGGATCGGGATAGTGGAAAAGCATACCATGTAGGCACCGAAAAAAGAGGAAATCAGATTCGGCGTCGGGCTGTGTCATTTGCAACAGGTTGCTGCATGTTAATTCCTGTGAAGCACATTAAAAATATAGGCCTGCTGAACACATCCTATTATATGTATTATGAAGATGTTGATCTTTCGGCTAGATTTTTGCTGAATCATATCAAAATCCTGTATATTCCATCTGCACTGTTATGGCATAAAGTAGGGTTTAGCAGNGGAGGAAGAAGTAATCCAANAAAAACTTATTATATACAAAGAAATCATTTATATTTTATTAAGACTTCTTCCTATGTNTTGGATAAAAAGACCGCTTATAAAATGATGCTTAAAGATACCCTTATTGATTTAACAAACGCAAATAAAAAAATGCAAGACAAAACGGCCATCCTGCTTGCCTGGAAGGATTTTTTGACAGGAAAGACCGGAAAAGCTCCCTATTTTAAATGATTATAGTGGTAACCTTGATGGATTTTAAAACTGACGAGCGAGGTAAGTACAATGAAAAAAGAAAACAACAAAAAAGTAAAATCCGCTGATCAATTGGTTTGGAATACGCTATTTTGGAGACCGTTAGGAAATATACATTTGATTCAAATAGTCGGGCAATACCCATATCAGGCATATTTACATGGAAATAATTCCACGCTGGTGTGCTATAAGGGTGCTGAGGAACTATCACTATCAAATCAAGTTTCCGGATTAAAAATTAAATACTTGGATCGCAAATATGGCCCATTACTTGACAGTTTTCTCTACATCATCAAAAATGCAAGAAAAATTGATATTCTGCAATGCTTTCATATATATGATTATAATTTAGTTTCCATCGTGTTGTACAAATTAATCAATCCGAAAGGAAAAGTCTGGCTGGAATCGGATATTGATAGAAACGTCATTGGATACAAAAAAAATTTAATGCATGGATCATTTGTCAAACGACTTAAGTTTATATCCGAATACTTTTCAGTCAGATTTTGTGATCTGATCACTGCCCCATCAACTGTCTACGTGAATGAGCTTAAAAGCATTTATCGACTGTCAGGGAAAAAAGTAAAATATAGTCCTNATGGATTCAAAGATTCAGATAAAGCATTTGACTTACATCATAAGCAGAAAGAATTTATTTTTATTGGAAGATTGGGAACAGAGCAAAAAAATGCAGAACTTCTGGTTAATGCTTTTTATCAAACAATGCGCGAGCACGATTGGAAATTGACTTTAATTGGAAGCAGCACGGAACAGTTTCTTGATTTTTTATCAAAGAAGAAAGAAGAATTTCATGATGCGGAATCGAGATGCTCCTATAAGGGCGTTATTTTGGACAGGGAAGTTATTATGCAGGAATTGGCTAGGGCGCAGATTTTTGTCCTGCCATCCAGATGGGAANGTTCCGGCATTGTTTTATATGAGGCATTATCTCAAGGATGCTANATNATTGGGAGTGATGGCATNCCGGCGTNTCCTGACATCGTNCCNANTGANGAAATGGGATGTNCCTTCCGCAATAATAGCATAAAATCTCTTGGTGCAGCACTGACAAACAGCANCCACTCACAATATTTGGCTCCTGAATATTGTGAAAAAAGAGCGCTTTACGCCAGACAGCATTTTACATATACGCAGATCATGGAAAAAGTTTATAAATATTTAGGAGTTCATTAATGAGGAGGAGTTCATCAATGAGGAGGAGTTCATCAATGAGAATCGGAATATATTTCAAGAATAAGGGGTTGACAAAAAGAGACTGCACGCATCCCTATTTAGGAAATCCCGGCATGGGCGGATCAGAATGGCAGCGGCTTTTATTAGGTTACTATCTATCAAAAAAATACCATATCCATGTTTGTTACTATATGGAAGCTGATCAGGCGCCACCCCTTGGAACCTACAAAAAAGTAACACCAACTTATGAAGATGCTATAAAAACCGCTGAACAGGATAATTTAGATTGGTTTATCACCAATAACCTCCCTGACAGCAAAGAAAGCAGGACTGCTTTTGCAGCTATTAGAAGGAGCCATCTTTCAGTAATTTATATTTGTGACTGTTTCGTAAAACAATACGAGATCATAGAAATCTGCAAAACACGAAATATTAAAAAGGTCATATGTGTCGGAGATTGGCAGTATCGGCATTTGGATCAAAAGCTATACAAAAAAGCAAAATGCATCCATCATTTTCACCCAATGCACAGCTATCCATTATCGACGGGCAGAAAAGAAAACATTGTAATGTATCAGGGCGCGCTAAAATCAGGAAAAGGGTTTTTGGAACTGGCTAAAATTTGGAAATATGTCAAAAAATTCGTCCCGAACGCGAGGCTTGAAGTACTTGGAAGCGGACAGCTATATGGATCACAGTTTTGCCTTGGCAAATATGGTCTTGCCGAAGAATCTTATGAGAAGCAGTTTATGCAATATTTGTCAGATCAAAATGGACAAATAAGAAAAGACGTTAAATTCTGGGGAAATAAGGGTGGACAGGAGAAGACAGATATTGCAAAACGAGCAAAAGTCGGCATAATGAATCCGTCGTGTATAACAGAGACTTGGGGGTTATCTGCATCAGAATTCGAAGCAATGGGAATTCCTGTAGTCACGGGCAATAAATTCGGCTGCAAGAATTCAGTGAAGAATTTTAAGGGTGGTTTTCGATTTAATTCAACATTTGGTTTTGTTTTTTATATCGTTATTTTGCTGAAATTTGATTTCATTAACCGACTGATTGGTCTTGCAGGACGGAAACGCATCAACAAAATTGGAAATGCTGATTATATTGTGAAGGAATGGTATGATCTATTGCATTAACGCTGATTGAATTATTTAAGTGAAACATTAGAAACGGAGAACAAAATGATCAAAATAGGAGTCATTACATATTGGAAAGCAGACAATTATGGCGCCTTTCTACAGGCGTATGCGTTGCAAACTTTCTTAGAACATGACCTTTCAATGAGTGTTCAAGTGTCTTTCATTGACTATAAGAGATCAAATGATAATTACTGTTTTAATGTACAGGAAAGCCATTTTCTTCTGCACCGTGAAAAAAGCACAACAGCATATTATGATGTCATTATTTGCGGAAGCGACGTNATATGNNATGTTTCTAACGGCNAGACCACGCAAAAAGAATTGTTTTTTGGAAAAGTTTNAAGGAATTATAAAAAATTAATTGCATATTCAGGCAGTGTGGGCGGAAGACAATGGAGAGATTTTTTAAGGTTGAAAAACTTAAGATATCTTCTGTATTTAAGGAGGTTTGATGAGATCAGCGTCAGAGATGATGCGACGTATCATCTGGTAAAACGGCTTCGGAAAGACATACAACGGACCTTGGATCCAACTTTCTTAATATCATGGGGGGGGAACCTGCAAAGAATACACCGACCTCCGTATGTTTTTGTTTATGGGTATTCTGCAAACAGAGNCGAGGATTCCATTATCCACCGGTATGCCAAGAAAAACGGACTCCAGGTTATTAGCTGCGGAAAGGCTTTACTCAANGCCGATGAAACGGTAACTCCGGATCCATTTACATGGTTGTCTTATTTTGCCTCTGCAGAATTTGTTTTTACATCAACATTTCACGGAACGGTATTTTCTCTCTTGCTAAATAAAGAATTTATTGCTNTNGGTCGGGGATCATTANAAATCAGATCACNTTTGTCAGAATTTGAATTAAATGAGAGAAACNAAAGAACCGGAAATGAGTTTNAAAGAGAAATCTTTAACAGAAAAATTGATTATGACAAAGTAAATCGAATAATCGCCAGGAAACGCAAACATTCCTCAAAGTATTTGAAACGGGCCATTACAACTAAATAAAAATTTTAGTGCGTTTTTACACTTTCTTCAGAATGGAGCAGAATAAATATGAAAATGGTTCTAGACTCAAAAAGCAAATGCAGTGGATGCGGAGCATGCTCCCATTTATGTCCTGTCGGTGCGATTCAAATGCAATGCGATAAAGAAGGCTTTCTTTATCCTATCATAGATGAACGTATCTGTATTCAGTGCCAGAAATGCACTTCGATATGTCCTTCATTAAAAGGCAGGTCTCCTGCTGAAATGCAAAAAGTATTTGTTGGACGGCATCAGAACGCCAATATTGTTAAGAAAAGCCGGAGCGGCGGTGCATTTACCTTACTATCCGACCTGATCATACAGCAAAAAGGGGTTGTATATGGTGTTATTTATGATGATCAGTCGCATTCGGCACGTTATGTAAGAGCTGACTCAAAATCCAAGCGTGACAAAATGAGAGGTTCTAAATATGTAGAGGCAGAATTAAAGAATACCTATATGATGGTCAAAGACGATTTACAAAATAATAAAGTCGTCCTGTTTTCGGGGACGCCATGCCACGTTGCTGGATTGAAAGCATATCTTTCAAATATAGATTGCCAAAATTTATATACAATTGATATTTTATGTAATAGCGTCTGCTCCCCTCTCATACTTAACAAATACATCCAGCTGTTATATAAGTTTTTAGAAAACCTGCAAAAAAATTTGATTTTCGCGACAAAACCAGGCGCGGATGGTCCGGTGCCGAAGAATCTTTTTATATTGGATCCCGCAAAATATATTTACATTTTTATAACACTTTATATACGAGCCATATGTTCAATAAACCGTCATGCTATCAATGCCCTTACAGAAGCAGATATCGTGAAGGTGATTTGTCTATAGGAGATGCATGGGGCTTGCCAATAGATAATAGGGGGACTTCGCTTATCCTGTGCAATACCGCCAAAGGGTATGCCCTTTTCAAAAAAATTCTTGAAGGAAAACTGTTTTATGGTTCAGAAGTATCTTTGGAAGATGTCATACATTTGCAAAACGGAGGTTTGACACCATATGAATGCTGTGTGGAACAGCGGAAACAAGCGTGGACACATTTTTACAGATACGGCTTGTTATACACACTTTTTGTTGATTTTGAACGAAAACGATTTATAACAAAACTAAAGCAAAAATTCATAAGCGGTGCTAATTTTATATCATTAAAGGAGGGATGATTATGGCAATTGACAAAGTCCATGTATATTACAGAATTTCAGATAAAGGAAATATTAAAACTAAACTAGGGGGGATTAATAAATATGATTGCTTTCTAAACGCAAAATCAATTTTTGAAACCGAAGGAGGAATTTTACATATTATTGCGGATAATTGCAGCAAAGAGACATTGTTATGGCTGGAGCAACAGGGCGTGAATTGCATGAAAACCAAAAGAGGGAATTCCGGCTCATTCCGGTTTATGTTGGAATTGATTGCAAGGGAACGGTCAAAAGAAGATTATGTATATCTGGTCGAGGACGACTATATTCATTGCAAAGGTGCATTAAACGCGATCAGGGAAGGATTGGAAATTGCGGATTATGTGACTGTCTATGACCATCCGGATAAATATAGCTATAGAAAAAACACCGATCCACAGGGAAGAAAGGGAAGTCCTTTTAATAGAAAGGGATTAAGAAAATCAGTAGTATATGTGACAGAATCTTGTCATTGGCGTGAAACAGATTCGACAACAATGACGTTTGCATGTAAGGTGAAAACTTTGTTGGAGGACAAGGCCATTTGGTTTGAATATACGAAAACAAAAAACCCCTGCGNTTTTAATGCATTTGTTGAACTGACTGTTAGAAGTTTCTCTGATGTCAGAAAACTGGCTTTGGCGGGGAAATGGCGCTTGACAGGAAAAGTTATCAGTAATGTACTACTACATAAGAAAAAGAGAAAACTGATCAGTTCTCTACCAGGGTTTTCAACCCATACAGAAGTTCAATGGTTATCACCTGTAAGACGGTGGGACGAATTAGGCTGATAAAAAAAATAAAATACTCCATAACAAAGGTTGTACTGGATTGTAAGAACTTTCGAACGAAACTGCCTGGAGCAAGACCTCTAGTTCCCATTCGACGACGCGCAAGAGATTGCCGATGACTGTGATGTACTTGTGTTCTTTCGTATAGCTGGTCTTGCCAATGCCGATATTCACAAGGTTGTCATGTCATTTGGAACGCTCTGACTCAATATCGTTCAGTGCTCGGCGGACGCAGTTTGTTACTCGGATGAAAGGAATCAACAAAATGAAAATCACTGAAACAGCATTTCCGAGCGTATACATCATCGATAATTTCTATCAGTATGATATACGCGGCAACTTTATTAAACTTTATAACAAAGATCAGTTCCAAGAGCTTGGGATTGATATGAAGTTAAAGGAAACTTATTATTCTACTTCCCAGAAGGACGTGATCAGGGGAATGCATTTTCAAGTTCCACCTTATGATCATGACAAAATGGTGCATGTCATGAAGGGAAGCGTGACCGATGTTCTTGTAGATTTGAGGAAAGAAAGTCCGCACTATAAGAAGACCCTTGAAATACATTTGACGGGAAATAAGCCGCGATCTATTTTCATTCCAAAAGGAATTGCACATGGATTTAAATGCCTGGAAAATAATACGGTCATGCTATATCAGGTAACAAGCGGGTATTCGCCTGCCCATGACACAGGCATTGCATGGGACTCCATCGAATACGATTGGAATATTGCCGACCCGATCATCTCGGAAAGAGATTCAAATTTTATAACATTAAAGGAGTTTGATTCACCATTTTAGCCATGATAAAAAAAATACTGATCACAGGCGCGACCGGCTATATCGGCTCGCATGTTGCAAAAAAATTAATAGAAAAGGGCTATCAAGTGTGTGCTCTCATCAGAGAGACCTCTGATATTCATAAGTATCCGCTTCCGCCTTCTGTTACATATGCCGTGCATGACGGAACGACCGCGTCCATTGTCGAAATCTTCTGTGCAGAGAAACCGGACTGCGTCATTCATCTGGCTGCCCGTTTTATCGCAGAACATCAGAGTCCGCAGGTGGAATCGCTGCTGGAAGATAATGTTGTCTTTTCGACAAATATATTTGAAGGGATGAAAGCGTCCGGCTGCCCATACATTATCAATACCACGTCATCATGGGAGCACTATCAGGGCGAACAATATAACCCAGTCTGCCTCTANGCTGCAACNAAAAGGGCTGNAACGGATATTTNAAGATATTACTGCNNAACCGNGCAGATCACGGCGGTCACACTATGTATCTATGACACATATGGTCCAAATGATCTTCGCGGCAAACTGATCGGGAAGTTTTTTGAGATTGCGGAGAGCGGTGCTGTGCTTCCGATGTCAGAAGGACGGCAGCAGATCAATTATGTATATATCGACGATGTGGTTGAAGCCTACATCCGTTCAGTCGGAGCAATTAAGCAGCAGACGGAACGCATGCGTACCTATTATCTCCGTTCGGAAGAAACCTGTACGCTGCGGGAACTGAGCCTAATATTTGAAAAAGCAGTTCATGCCCATTTGAATATTGAATGGGGAAAACGTCCGTATCGTGCCAGAGAAGTTATGGAGATTTATTCAGGCGGAGAACGCTTACCCGGATGGGAGGCGCGGGTATCCCTTGAAGAGGGCATATGCAGGATTGCAAAAGAGAGTTCGTGCGATTCTGATGCAATCGGAAATTGAAACCAATTGACACGAGATCAACAAGAACACAGAGGAGAAATACCGTTAATGAAAGTAGTGATCTTAGCAGGAGGAATGGGAACCAGGATCAGTGAGGAATCCCGCCTGAAACCGAAACCGATGATCGAGATCGGAAATAATCCGATCCTATGGCATATTATGAAGATCTATTCCCATTATGGCTTCCATGAATTTGTGATCTGCTGCGGCTATAAGGGACAGATGATCAAAGAATATTTCATGGACTACTACATGATAGAATCTGACGTTGTCATTGATCTGAAAAACAACACGTCAACGATCTGCGAGAATGTGACGGAGCCGTGGAACATCACATTAGCCAATACGGGCCTTCACACGAATACGGCAGGACGGGTCAGACGGATTCAGAAATATATCGGCAATGAACCGTTTATGCTGACGTATGGGGACGGTGTGGCTGACATTGATATTCCGGCACTGCTTGCGTTCCATCAAAAAAGCGGAACGATCGCAACGATTACCGCGGCAAAACCGAGCGGGAGATGGGGAATGATCCAGATTGACCCTGAGACGGAGATCGTGGAGAGCATCAGGGAGAAGAATCAGGCGGACGAAGCATGGGTCAATGCAGGTTTTGCCGTGATGGAACCGGAGATTTTTAAGTATCTGACGGATGATATGCAGCAGCTTGAAAAGCAGCCGTATGAGGCGCTGACACGGGATCATCAGATGTCTGCCTACCGGCATGAGGGATTCTGGCAGCCGATGGATACGATGCGCGATAAAAGGGTGTTGGAGGAGCTGTGGGAAAGCGGAAATGCGCCATGGAAGCTGTGGTAATTTGTTAGTTTTCGTATTCTCTCGTTTCACATTGCCTCGCGGCACTGACAATGATATAATCAGATTGTTCCGACAAAATTTTAGGAAAGCAATTGGTCATGATGAGGAACATTTTATATGTTCCTCCTATACTGCTTCAGTTGGTCGTAAAAGATTTCCCCTGTTCCAGCCATGATCACAACTACTACAACATCCTCCAGATATTCCACTGTATATGCCAGTTCATAGCTTGTTTAAAATATTGAAGCAGCTCATTGCCGCTATATCCCTGCTCAATCAGATCCGCCAGTATCTGTTCTGCGAACTCTCCACCTGTATTTGTTTTTGCAGGACGGATAACCAGTTCATTCCCGCGTACCATACATTCCGCTTCCGTATCAAACCCCAACATCGTAAAAAACTTCTGTGGAATTGTTATCTGTCGTTTTGCAGAGATGCTCACTTTTTTCATTTCCATAGGAATACTGCCTTTCATCGTAGCTGCCGGCATTTCCATGCCCTCCTTATCATATGTAAATAAAAAAAATAATATTCTTTGTTTCTTGGTTTCTTTACGCTAAGATAGTTGTATTTAAGTTTTCTCTGTCTATCAAGTATCATAATATAATAAAACGAAGGACAACCCGCCTATTCCTGCGAANTGTCCTNNTTCCTCCNCAAAANNGGGAATGGTCTGTCAGAACACAACCCACCTCAACACTCCAAGCACAAGCAAATGCAGTGGATAAAACANATAANAAAACCNTNTANGTATCTTNGCTTTGCTGCNGCCCTGCCCGTTATAGAGAAAATACAGCATCAGCGGAACAAGAATCACGCCGAGCTGAAACCACATATGTTCGAAGCCGGCCAATATGATGATAAAGACATTCGGCAGAAGGAAGGTAAGCGTAAAAGCTGTCCATTTTNCCTTGNGTNTATCCNGGTACACGNGAANGAAAANACATCCCNACACATCCATAAAAGCCCAGTCACCGATGANGGAGNGTANACNAAGCAGTATAATGCCGATAACTTTAAGCGGTTTGGTGACTTTTTCACTTTCCCAAAGTCTGATTGCGGTAAGACCGAGAAAGAGTGTGAAAATAACGCCTTGTTCGGGGCTGAACACGAAACGGCCTTGCGCAAAATAGAATGGCAGGTGTCCATATTCAAACCATACAAATGGAACCCATGAGATAAGGGCAAAAACTGCAAGTCTTTGCTGATATTTACCGACATCTCTGGTATAATGGTAGCCCTCACCGACAAAATAGGCCATTGTCGGCCCGGTAAGGCGTCCGATCACGTGCATTGCTCCGCCAAGAAGCGGATTCCTTGCATCCACAAATGCCCATGNAATGTGGTCGATCAGCATTNCAATAATGACAATATATTTTATCTGGTTTCTGTTAAGGCATNCTATATCGCNTAACTCATCTCGTGCCATTCTTCCCCTCCCCATGTTGAATTCGCCATTNCGTTATCCTTAAAGCCAAACTTCTGATACATCTCNNCCTTTGATTCCAGACAGGTAAGCACCAGCATTCTGCGCCCTTTTTCCCGTTCCCTTTGCAGATATTGAAATACAAGCTCCCTGCCAAGACCCTGCCTTCGATATTCAGGCAGCACATCCAAGCCCACCAGCATGATATTTTTTCCATTGGGATCATGAAGATCGGCATCCGTAAAAAACTCATCCCTGAAAGAATCCTCATTTGTCGCGATTCCGTTTAGAAATCCCGCGATTCTTCCTGTTTCTTTATCCACCGCTGTCAAAAACAAGTTCGGAGCCTTTTTCATTCTCTCCTTCATATGCTGTTCCGAACACGCCTCATGGGGCGGGAAGCAAATCTGCTCGATCGCCACCGCCTGCTCTGCCTCTTCAGGTTTTATGTCGCGGAATTCGAATTTTTCTAATATTTTCTTATCCGCAGCATGATTTTCATCAAATAACTTACTTTCCAACACGTTACTCCTTCCCATGCCAGCGTCATGACTCTTTCGGTAACATTTTATCATTTTGGAATCCCCTTTTCAACCGTACAACGGAATCTAATAATTCATTGAAGAAGCTGCTCTTTTTTGCTATACTTTGAAGCAAAGAATGCGCTGTCTTGTTTGATAGGACCGGATGATGGAGGATACGCCATGAAAAAGATACTCATAATACAGGGAGGCGGCAGACCAAAGGGAAATACCGCACAGCTTGTCGATCATTTCAGGAAGGGCGCGGAGACCGCGGGTCATACCGCAGAAAAAATTTCACTTTTGGAAAACAACGTAAACGGCTGTCTGGGCTGTAATGCCTGCCGCTACGGAAAACCCTGCATCCAAAAGGATTCCTTCCATGAAATTGTTCCCAAAATAAAAAGTGCTGACTGCATTGTTTTTGCATCGCCATTATATTTTTGGACGATCTCAGCAAAGCTGAAGGCGTTTATCGAACGATTTTATTGCATAGCGGAGGAAGATCCGAACCCGCCGCTCGGAAGATATGAGAAGTACCCGGTCAAGGACTGTGCTTTGCTCATGACTTCCGCCGACGATTTCTTTTGGACGTTTGAACAGGCAGTGTCCTATTATCAGTTTACGCTGATCCACTATATTGGTTTTCATGATAAGGGCATGCTTCTGGCCGGTGGCTGCGGCGATACAAACGGTAAGGCTCAGATTGATCAAACGACTCATTTGAACGAGGCTTATGAATTTGGCAAAAACTTGTATTTAGAATGACAGATCAGCGGAGGTGCAAGCAAAATGGATTTCAAGAGATTCAAATGGACAAGAGAACCGGAAAGTTACAAAATAATCGGTGATACGATCGAGGTCGTGACAAAACCGCATACCGATCTTTGGCAGCGAACCTATTATCATTTTCAAAACGATAATGCTCCTGTTTTTCAGATGGAAACAGACGAGCGCTATTTCAGCTTTGTTGTGAAAACTGAGTTTGAGGAAAGCCACCACAGATTTGACCAGTGCGGCATTGTGATGTATCTGGATAGTGAAAACTGGCTCAAGGGTTCCATTGAATATGAAAACGAGAAATATCAGCATCTGGGAAGCGTTGTAACCAATAACGGTTATTCCGACTGGGCAACCACCGTGATAGATGCTTCCGTAAAATCCATGTGGTATCGCTTTAGCCGAAGGGAAGATGATTATTGCATTGAATGCTCCTCTGACGGTATCACATTTCAACAGATGCGCATCTGCCATATGCATCGCGGAAACGGTAAAATACAATTCGGCATCTATGCCTGCTCGCCGGAAGCCTCTTCCTTTAAGGCAGTCTTTTCCAATATGCAGCTGCTGGATTGCCAGTGGCAGGCACATGACGGACAGCAGCCGGATTCATTGTGATAATTATTTATGATGCCGGAATACCGGAGAACGCAATGATCATATTCATGACATCCGCATCATGCGCCATCATGTGAGGTTATCGTTACGAATCGATCTTATCGAAAATGACTGTCCGCTCCTTCATAGATATCTTCCCAACCTGATAACCATATTCTATAAGTTCCTTTTTGTACTTTAAGAAAGAATGGTCTATTGGGATTCCTGCAATATTCTGTATTTCTTCAAATGTCAGTTTTAAAGATTGTGTTCCGTTTTTCCGGATATATTCCCAAAGGGAATTGTATTTACTCATTGAATTTTGTTCCTTTCCGTTTTCCATATCAGGGCACTTATCGGGATTTATTCGTCAACATCTAATCTGGCATATACATAGGTGTCTTTCCAGATTGCTTTTTCTTTTTCATCTTTCCAAGAATACTCATTGTTTCTAAAATGGGCCTCCCGCTGAAATCCTAAAGCTTCAAGTAACTTCCAAGATCTCTGATTACGGGGATCACATTCTGCATAGATCCTATGTATCCCATTTGAAAATGCCCTTTGAATTAGAGCTTCGCAGCTTTCCGCCGCATAACCCTGCCCCCAATAATTCCGATTCAGTACATATCCGATTTCCCGCGCTTCAAATTCCCGTTTTCCCATATATACATTACCAATCATTTTGGGGGAACTCTTCAATTCCATCGCAATCATTTCATCTGTTCCTATGCGCCATTTCAGATTTTCTTTTGTCTCATCAAAGGTTAACGGTTTATATGGCTCATATTCGACCACTTCTCTATCAGATAAATATTCAAATAAATCCTGTAAATCCTCTTTTTTATATCTTCTTAAAATCAGCCTTTCTGTTTCTGCTATGATCATGCTGCTCTCCATACCGTTCACTCCTTTTTCCCGTCTTAGACCTTATTCTTTCTGCTTGTTCCTGACATCCCTATCAAACGTAAATTTGAGATTACATTTTTCTTTTCCAGCAAATTCTTTTATTAGATTATAAGCGATTCCATTTAGAATCTCAAGATTTCTATCTCCTAGCCGCCCGGTTTCCATGCCATACAATATAGCGCCATCAGTGCTCATGTTTTTTACAGAAATGAATATGAGCATCAATAAGCAGGAATCATCTGTTATTATAAAACAAATATGCAAGTATCAGAAGGATCATTGCACAAGGAAAGGTGAGATATCAGAAAATGAAAGAGATGATCGAACAAATTTTGCCCTTATGGGAAATGGAGAACAAACAATTAGAACAGATATATCCCTCTGCATGGGAAGTGAATCATTCTTATATCATAAAAATGTATCAGGACAAAAAGCAGTTGGAAAGAAATATCAAAATATCAGAAATATTATCGAATTGCGATATTCCGGTCGCAAAGATTATTCTTACAAAAACGGGCGAAAAGTATGCTGCGTATCAAAACAATTATTTCCTCCTATCAAAAAAATTACGTGGAAATAATATTTCCGATATAAAAGACAGAACCATGGCTTGGAAAATGGGCTGTGCCATTGCGCAGTTACATACGGCATTTATGAAATGCGAAAAAGAAGTGGAGTTCTGGGATAATAGNCTGCTCTTAGAGNTGAAAGGATGNATACGNGAAAATTTAGCAAATAATGAGTGGAAGATCCTGAGCGAAGAAGAATACGCAAAAACAGTGGATTTGTTGGAAAGCGTATATGATTTCCTTCCGAAACAATTAATTCATAGAGATGTCCATTTTGGCAATTTCTTATTCTTTGAAGGCAATTTGTCCGGATATATTGATTTCGATCTGAGCCAAAGAAATATCAAGATCTTTGATATTTGTTATTTTTTGACCGGATTATTAGCCGAAGAAACGGAGGACTCCTTTACAAAAATCGAGTGGATTGAAAACGTCAATTCCGTGATTGCTGGTTACGAAAGTATCCTTCCTCTTTCTGAAAAAGAAAAAAACGCAATCCCTTGCGTAATGGAATGTATCGAAATTTTATTTGTCGCGTATTTCATCAGCATGAATGACGCAAAACACGCAGATGATGCATATGATGTATTCCGTTTTATCCAAAATTGCGAAAGTGATATTCCGAGCGCGATATGATAGAGTGTACAATCAATGGAATCTGTCTTAAAATGCATACCGAAAGCTCCTTATTTTCGCCAAATTTTGTTGACAAAGGAACCTTAACAATGTTATCAAAAATAGAATTTCAACCGGGGCAGAAAATATTGGATTTGGGCTGCGGATATGGTGTGATTGGAATCTATGCAGCACATTTTTCAGGAGCAGAGAATGTTACAATGGTTGATAGTAATCCCCTTGCAATTGAATCGGCAAAAAAGAATGCCCTCTATCATGATCTGGGAGCTATCCATATATTTCAAAGCGACGGACTGAACAATATTATGGAACAGGATTTTGATCTGATCTTATCAAATCCACCATATCATGCGGACTTCCATGTGCCCAAAAATTTCATCGAAAGCGGCTTTCATCATTTGAAGTATGGGGGGCATATGGTTATGGTCACGAAAAGGTATCAATGGTATAAGAATAAGTTACAATCTGTATTTGGCGGTGTTAAAGTAATCGCGGAAAATGGCTATTATATTTTTATTTCAGAGAAAAGAGCAATTCGTAAAGCAAGAGCAAAAAACAGACAAAAACTCTCAAAGAAATTGCAGCGCAAATATGACCCAATTTATAAACACCAAAAATAACGGGTACACCGTTCTTTTACGGAATAGGAAAAAGTGTCCTTTCAGCTCCTAAAATACTCCCGAGACTAAAAGGACACTTTTTCTGCCGCCTTCCGGTCGTTTTTTAATTATTCTGTCACATGGACTTCAATCCACTCTGAGCAAAGCGTTTCATATTTAGCCCTGATACGATAGGTTCCGACTGCTGTAACTTCCATATTGTTGCAGTAAATCGTAATGCCGTTTCCGCAGTCCGGATCTGTCTCCCAGACTACCGGGACAACAATCCCTGTGTTCTTTTCATCATATACATGAACATTCAGCGTGTTCAAGGTCTCAAGATTTGTAGCCGTGTTGTTTTTGACATTGACATTTCCGGTTGACACGACCTTTCCCTGAAGCTTTGTATCATGTATGACAATTTCGATAAATACCGTCTTAATACTCTCATTTGTAGCAGGAATGCCGTTTTTATCCTTATAATAATTTTCAGGAATCATATATTTTGCATAAACGGTACCTGCTGCATTCCCCTGAATATAAGGGATATCGGTAAGCGGCTGTGTGTAAATACCCGCCAGCGATTTATCCGGTAAGGGCTTACCCTCTTCGTCTACCAGTATCCAGCTTCCTTTCTTGGTGTCGAAACCATAAAAAGGAACATTTTCTGTATCATAACCAGCCACAATCCAGTTGTCCGGATACAAAATATCACCAATCCCCACATCATACCTTCTGCTTCCGGTAGTTACTTCCAAAGCAGCGAGCGGATATAGCGGCACGGGATTCTCTATTGTGGTCTGCAGATTTTTTACGTTTTCAGTCAATGTCCCGCCTGTCGGTGACATCGGTCTTTTCTCTGCCAGCCATTTTATCAATTCTGTCGGCACCTGTGTCGCTGCTACATTTCCGTCCTTTCCTTTACATGCTGTAGAAGCTGCAGGCTGAGCCTTTATTGTTTCCCAATCCAGATGATCCGTCAGAATCTTATCGTTATCATTTTTTAATATTGTGATCCCATGCTGCTTTTCATATTCGGATATTTCTTGGGTTTGCGTGTATCTCATATACAGGTTTTCTGATCCATCCTCACCCGCATAGCCTGCATCCGAGGGTTTGAACATTGTGATGAAAGAACGCTGCTCATATCCGGCGGTATTAAATGACTGTACAGCCACATTGTCATCATAGCAGGTACCGCACATGGAAAATACTGCCACATCAAACTGCACCATGACCGGGCAGTCATAATCTAATTTCGTGGTCGCACCCGTGCTTTTCTGTCTTACCACGATCGTTGTATGCGGTGGAATCGTTACGCTGACGCTGGAACTGTTGGTCTTCGTCTTGGATACAGATTTTTCTTCCCCGTAGGCCGTGCTGATCACTTGCCCCGCCGTAAACTGCATTTGTGTCTCCGCATCGAAGGTATTCAAAATATCGCTCACCTTAAAAGTTACGCCAATCATCTCTGTAAAGTTATATTCTTTTGCGTTTGTGATTGAGTTGGATTCCGAGACCTCTTCCTCCTCGGTGATCGTCACCGTTTTACTTGATTCTGCGGTAGAGTTATTATCTGTCTGATACAAAACCGATGGCTCGCCGCTCGTATTTATGTATTCAAATCCGGGAATAGGACCCTTTTGAATTGCTTCTTCTATCGAAAGATCCCCAATTGCCGTGTTATAATGAGTCCCATCCGATACTACTTTAAGCCTGAAATTGTAAAAAGCAAGGCCAAAAGCGTTGTAACCGTATTGAGGAGTAAGCCCATATCGATCGCAGTGTGCTGCCACTGTATAAAATACGGTCTGCTTTGTTGTGTCGTCATGAAGCGGCTGCACACCACACTGTTCGATAAATTTATTTGCCTTCAGCTTTCGGCCGATCAGTTTCTCTACCAGCTCAGCCGCCTTAAACNCCACTTCACTCAATGTAGAGCCAAGNAATAACCCGGTACTCATATGGGGATNATCGTCTACTCCCTTTGTCTTATCATATTGATTAAGGAGACAGTCGATCAGATCCATGTAATTAGGATTTTCCCCCCAATTTTCCTCCCATGATTTTTTGCTGTGGTTCCACCANCTGTCAGGCTCACTTTNGAATNTCTGATAAGCGNGNTGCGNCNACTGAAGCAGCAACNCCTGATTNANCAGNGNATTCTGAAGGAAAATCTCTTTGTTCTCCGTATCCCGCCTTTCATCGGGAAAATCCTCGTAAATGTCATAGCATTCTCTTTCCGGCAGGCTTCCTGTCGCAGGCAGCTTTACCGGCTTTACCGGACCATAGCATTCATAGTTACTCATACCAATACCATCCTTTCTTTTTTTGTTATACCCTTAAATGGGATGAGAGCGTACATTTCTCTCGATTCATCATACGATGCCTTGTCCCAAATTATTCACGATCATGAGAATTTTTTCTCTGAAATTACGAAAAAAGTCCTCCGCCTTGCGGCGAAGGACTATACGTTCAACCTAACTTTCTAAATAATATTTTATGTTGCTATTACATAATTTATGGATCAATTTCAGAAGGCGATTGCCTTGCGTTGTGTTTTATCTTTGCTCCTATATGCCATCACATGAACGCCCATCAAAAGATAATAACTTAAGAATTAATAGAAAAGAATAGATATAGCATTTAGTTTATGGTATTATCTAATGGAAAAATATCATAAATCGAAAGGAACCATTATGTCGAAGATCGCTGTTTACTTTCCGGGTATCGGATACCATTGTGACAAACCGCTTCTATATTATAGCAGGGATATCGCATGTGAACTGGGATTTCAGAATTACAGAACCATAAGCTACACATACAACGCCGGAAACATCCGCGGTAATGAAGAGAAAATGAAAGAAGCATATGAAGCACTGTTTTCACAGACCGAGGCTGAACTTGCAGACATGGATTGGTCTGAATATGATGATGTGCTTTTAATTTCAAAAAGTATTGGAACGATCATTGCAACATCGTATGCGGCGAAATATGGATTAAAACATGCAAGGCATGTTCTATATACGCCCTTAGCACAGACTTTCCTCTCTGCGCCAAGTAATGCAATCGGTTTTATCGGGACAGCAGACCCTTGGAGCAATATTGATGAGATTATCCGGCTTNNAAAGNNAAATCATATNCNGNNAANNGTATATGAAGNCTGCAATCATTCNCTCGAATGTAATGACNCGCTAAAAAATCTTGAAAANTTAAANGATATCATGCAAAGGACAATGGATTTCTGCAAGAGGATAGCCTAACCGTAAATGGGATTTCTATTGATTTTAATAAAAAATCTGGAATGATCCACAGTCGGAAGAAGTAGTAGTTGGAGAATTACCATGAACAAAAGATCATTTGTTTTTATCGTTATATTCTTTATCGTTGTTCTGGCGATTGCTGTCATATGGGCGAAAAGCGTCCGCAAAAAGGATGGCGGTTATGTAACAACTCATATCAAACAACATGTTTTTTCTGAGCTTACAGATGAATCCTCTCTGGCAGCGGCCATACAGGAAGAAGTCAGGCTCAATTCGTATTCCGATCTGAGTGTTCCCACTTACCTTACCAAGATTGCGGATACCTATTTTATTGTGGATTGTTATCATGATCAGGTCATCTATCATGATAATCTGACGGATCCGCTCTGTCAGTGGAGTGTTATGACAGATGAGATTGACAAAGGCCATACACTTGCCAGTGACGGCGTTGTATATCTGATTGACGACACGGAGAATAACCGGATTTTAGTTTTTGAGAAAAGAGACGGTCGGTTTCTGCATACACAGACTTTTTCCGACATTGGGAACAGGCCTCACTATATTGTTTATGATGAAAAAACAGCTACTTTTTACGCATGGAGCTCTATGAGCGGAGAAATGTACCTTTTTCGCCATGATTCCGACAATACTTATATGTATTTGAGTGATATCTATAAAATAGAGGAACTGGATAATGTGTATGTCCGCTCTTTTACTATTCAGGACGACAGTATTTATTTTGTATCCGGCAGTTCCAGCATTCTCAAGGCGGNTCTAAATACATNTGAGATTCTGGACACNTATCCTGTACCGGATACGATGGCAGGTATGATACAACTTACTCCCATTCAAGATTATTACTATATCACAATTTCCACTGATATCACCGGAAATCAAAATTATGCGACAATAATCCGTACCTCCGATTTATCCGGTCTGATAGAGGGAGATTATGAAGACAGCTATGAATTTTTCATTGGAGGCACAACACCATACTACATTACCTATATAGATGATACATGGTATATGACAGAACACAGGCTTCCGGGTCATTCTATCTGGCGGTTTCAGATTGTGAATAATGCGATTACCGCGGTGGAGACCGTCTACTGATTTAAAAACTTCAATCCAACACGACCACTGCCACATAAAACGTTCTAATTGATACAATAAAAATTTTCATTTTTTAATAATTTGCACCATATTTACCTTTGCTCTTTTTCCATAATCATCTTTAGATTGGTAGTAACATCTATTCCATTCGTAATGTATACCAACGCATCATGGAATAATAAAACTCCACGATGCGCAGATGTGCCTTTCACGCCTACTCTACAATTTCGCTGACTCAAACTGTTCAAAACTGTCATATTGCTTGATATATCCCCCATGATCTGTAATCAGTTGTACCAAATCATGTTCTATTCTTCGAGTCGTTTCGGAAAGTTTGGGCAGCTCTTTATAATTAAAGTTGCATAACAACTCATAAACGGGGCACCCCGCTTCTCTCGCATCATCCAACTCTCGTTGGAGACATACTGCGGAAAGAAAAGCCAATATATAATTTCCCGTTTCACAACACACATATATTTTATTGAATGTGGAACTAATCTCTTCATATAATGATGCAAGCCATGGAGCATCCACGTTATTTACCATTTGACTTTTGTGTTCCGGTACCTCTTGCAAAGAAAATGTTACATCAAGATACGCGCATACATCTTCAAATAATTTCATCGCACATTTTGTAACATCACCAATATCAATCGCTTTCACTACATTCAGATATCCATCTACAATATTGCGAGGAACATTCGGAAAATTATTTTGTAAATCATCAAATTGTTTTTTCAATCCAAAATGATAATAATCATGATGATATACAGCCACCGCATCGGCAAGTGTCATGATAATGAACCCTGCTATTTTTCGGACCTCTGATGCACTTTGAGTTTGATTCAGCATAGTGCAGAGTCTGCCCGCTTCTTCACATCGCCTTTTAGCTATCTCTTTGACATAGTTATCATTTACTAGATTAGTTTTCAATCTTGCCTGCATCGATTTAAAACGTTCTACATCGTCTGCGCTATTAGAATATATGATATTAACATCACCAACCAGTGGTGACATATTTTCAAGCAAATCGGCAATTTTCTCAACTCTTTCCCACGAGATTGGAAATATATCGTATCCCACTCCCTCTATCATAAAATCAACTGCTAAATCATATCCATGCTCAGATTTAGGAATATAATAACAATCAACATCTGATTTGCTGTTANCAGTACCATTAACATAGGAACCANATATTAGTACAAGGCTGACNTCATTGGCGTNTTNTNTTCTTACTTTATGCAATATCCACTTAACTAAATTGTCATTTATCTGTTTTCGTCTTTCCACAACCAGCCTCCCTATTCAAATCTATCTTTTACAAGGCTTCCTATCATCCATTGATATATCAAATACGTTATTTACGGCATTACCTCCGCGATCTTGCCTTTTCCATCCTTGAGAAGCGCAAGTAAACTTACAAGTTCCGCATGTTCCTCTGAAAAATCCTCATCGTTCATATCCATACACACATGATGCATGAGTTTAATTGCCTGATAGCCTTGCAGAATCTCCCAGTTCGGTGTCTCCTTTTCCACAAGCGCACGCATGCGGTCATTAAATCGCTGTTTCGCCTTATAATCAGACTCAGCCACCGATAAATCTCCACGTTCATAAGCAGTGTTCAATAACATCATTAAATCAGCCTCTTTTGGTGCAATTGCAGCACACTCAAAATCCATCAATGCTGTTATCTTCCCGTCATGCCACATTGCATTTGCCGGAGTAAGGTCACCGTGCACAAGCACACATTCAGCTTGTTTCATTGCGGCTTCAAAACGATAAATATAGCCCTTCGCCGCCTCGTACTGCTCATCCTTAATCACGTTGCTTTCCTTCAACGCTTCCGCCTCTCTCAACGCATTTTCCATCGTAGTGATATACCAGAGATTTTCATTCACAAACGTTCGAACTGTATCTGGGTTAATCGCATGCACATGCTTTGCACACATCCAAAGCTGCTCCAGTGCCTCTGCACATTCATCCCAAGAAAGCTTCTCCCAAGCATCCTCCAAATTTGTGCCCAAAACTCTTCTGCATAACATCCAATCACAACCATCAGTACTGCCGCTGTCAACAATTTCCGGATAAGCGACTTCCGCAGGCAATGACTGTGCCAACCTCGTTTCCCGACGCAAACGACCACTTTCAATATCTGTCGTATAGCGTAACACGAATCCGCCTGCTGCAAATACATAATTTGTCCATCCGCCAGATAGACGTTTCGGTTCATCCGTCACTCCATGCATAACANACAAATCCCGTGCAAATTGGGGATATTCTTTTTCCTTTCTCTCGTCGGCTATAAATTTATCTGTCAACACTTGATTCATAGTAACCTCCTTTCAGACTTCATTCTCATGTATTCCATTCGTAATGTATACCAACGCATCATGGAATAATGGGAATCTGCAATGCTTAAATCCTGCTTTCTGATAACATTTTACAGCTGTCCGCCACTCAACATCGGTCTTTTTCCTAGCCACCTTTATAACATGGTGCTAGCACCAATCCTTTCATGTCACCAAAGAAAAAATGTGATATACTTTTTATACTCCGATAAGCCGAAATTAAGACACAAGATTATAAATCATATCAACCGTATCGGAAATACTCAAGTTTTTAGTTATTATCTTTTCAGGAATAATATCAATGAAATCTTTTTCTTTCCACCATCTTCTCATATTCTGTTCACCAAAATCTTCCCTGCTAGGTTTTGTGGCATGTCTTTGTAATGTTTCTTCAAATGGTAAATCATAATAAAAAGCAAATATATCCTTGCCGTATTCCTGTACAGCCAATTCAGACAATGGCATATAAACCTCAACAGGAAGGATACCTTCCAAAATCGTAATATCTGAATTTTGTCTGCCATACTTAAGCAACTGCATGANGAAAGGTAATNCCTCTACATCTTTAGNGTGCAATATTTGCATCCGCACTATATCATGNGATATTAACATCGTNTTTCGNCCAAATTTTTNTTNCAGTATTTTTGACACCGTAGTTTTTCCACTACCCGAATTTCCTCTTAGAATAATAAGCTTAGACATTACCTTATTTATCCNTCTCTACANCGCGTCCCTGNTATCCTCATNGTATAAGNACAGNCAAATCAAAATCCAATCTGCCAAACTTCCTCANTATATCCAAATNGCGTATGATAAAATTNCTACCNCNATAATAGTNTNCAATCGTCTGTTCAGCCACACACCACCGCTTCCCGTCCGGATGGGGGTTACTCTGTTCATATGCATCAAGCTCCTCGGCAGAAAGAAGCTGAAACTCGTGTGTGCTGAGCAGCGAGTCAATGATTGTGTCCAGATTCATATCCACAGTACGTCTGCACTCCGGATAAAAGCTGTTTTCCGGCGAAGCGACAAAATACACCGGCAGCGGCAGCCAGGACGGATATGTTGCAGGGTCAAATGCCTTAATGTTCAGTGCTGTCGGATCGTAATCGGGATAACCATGGAGAAGAACCTGCCCGCATTGTCTATATCGGTCTTTCAACTCCTTTGCCTTAAGGTAGATGTTGCTGTCCTTGTCTGCGTGTTTGAGGATGAAGTCCGCAAGGCGCTTAGTCACTCCGNTATCGGNTTCTTCTGCTTTCNGAGAATCAAAATGAAACCATGGCATATGTGCGANGTCATTATTGCTGGGGATTNCCTGCATCCNCACCCAGCCGTTGTCCAATAAATATGCGCCTGAACTCAGGTATTTGACGATACCCGCAATGATTTTGGTTTTCATGTCGCTTTCGTGATCACCTGTCGTATCCAGATAATCCAGCGCAATGCATACTGTATAGGGAGAGGAGTTGGGGTTCCAGTTGTTGCACTCGATGTTGTGTCCAAAACCTCCG
>WFLX010010644.1_pt1 | contig 22927 bp, 21 predicted proteins | sample 4967041 | NCBI WGS metagenome assembly WFLX01 (sample SAMN12857096, study PRJNA449069) | gut metagenome | isolation source: stool from male and female vole | host: Microtus ochrogaster | place: USA:Florida | collected 2017
AAACTGTTCAAAGCGGCGCTCCTCCACAAACTTTCGGTTGAAATCCTTTATTTCCTGTATCATACTACTTTATTTTTCTAAACTTAATTTGTTGAGACGTTACGACTTAGATATTTCCTCCCCTAAAGCCTTACTTCTTTGAGGCACCGTAAGCGGTCGGGAGACCGCTATGCCTTTCTATCTGCGCCAACACCGGAAGCGGTCGGGTGACAGCTTCTCCCAGTCCGTCCTTATGCCTTATGCCTTAATTTATCCCAAGAAGTTCCACATCGAAGATGAGGGTGGCGAAAGGTGGAATCATGGCTCCTGCTCCGCCCTCGCCGTATGCGAGCATGTAGGGGATGTAGAAACGGAATTTGGAGCCTTCGGCCATGAGCTGAACGCCTTCGGTCCAACCTGCAATGACTTGCTGCAGGCCGAAGTCGGCTGGGGCGTTGCGCTTGTAGCTGCTGTCGAATACGGTGCCGTCCAGCAGACGACCTTCGTAGTGGCAGCGCACGGTGTCGCTGGCTTTTGGCTTCTTGCCTGTTCCTTCGGTCAGCACCTCATACTGGAGTCCGCTTTTGGTCACGATGATGCCTTCTTTCTTGGCGTTCTCTGCCAGGAATTTCGCACCCTCTTCCTTGGCTGTCTTTCCTGCTTCGGCCTTGGCTGCGTTCTGCTTCTTCTCCAGTTCGCTAAAGAACGAGTTGACAATCTGCTGTCCCTCCTGGTGGCTCACTTTCAGGTCGTTATCTTCGAGCACATCCTGGATGGATGCGGCGAAATCTGCAATTACGAGGTTCTCTTTAAGCCCCATCTGCTTGAGCTGCTGACCAATGCCGAGACCCAGCGCATAACTAAGTTTGTCCATGTTGTACAAAATGTGTTAAGTGGTTGATTTTTTGTTATTCGGCTACAAAGGTAAGACATTTTTTGCGTATCNTTGCCGAAAATAACGGATAATATCAAGAATATNGCTAATTNCNNCTTTGAGCTGAAGGANAAGGTGNGCGANTATGAGTGNGACCNGCANGGCATTGTGAATAACGCTAACTATCAGCATTATCTGGAGCATTGCCGCCATGAGTTTCTGCTTGCCAACAACATCAGTTTTGCCGAGCTGCACGACAAGGGGACGGACGCTGTGGTGGCGCGGCTGACCATGCAGTTTAAGGTGCCTCTGAAGAGCCGCGACGAGTATGTGACGAAGTTGTGGGTGAAGAAGGAGGGTGTGCGCTACATCTTCATGCAGGACATCTTCCGTCTGCCCGACATGAAGCTCTGCATCCGCGCGCAGGTGGATTCTGTCTGCCTTGTGAATGGCAGGCTGGCGGAATGCGCTGAACTGAACGAGAAATTCGCTCCCTTCCTGCAATAGTGGACACGCAGGAGCTTATCTCCACCATTGCGCTGACCAAACTGAGGGGGTTGGGTCTGCTGAATGCCCGAACCCTGCTGGAGGCACTGGGGTCGGCAACTGAGGTGTTTGCCCACCACAAGGACATCGTGAGCCTCATTCCCGATGCCAGCCAACGGCTCGTAGCGGCTTTGGCTGGTGCGGAGAAGGCGTTGAAGGTTGCGGAGGAGGAGATGGACTTTATCGAGTCGAAGCGGCTGAAAGTGTTCACGCTGAACGACGAGGGCTATCCGCAGCGGCTGAAAGAGTGTGAGGATGCACCATTGGTGCTTTATTCCTGTGGCTCTGTCAATCTGAACAGCCCGCGCATTGTCAGCATTGTGGGCACACGCAAGTGTTCTGAGTATGGGCGCGAGGTGTGCAGGAACTTCATTGCTGACTTGAAACGCTACTATCCTGATGCGGTGATTGTGAGCGGATTGGCTTACGGTATCGACATCTGTGCCCATCAAGCTGCGCTTGACAACGGAATGCCGACGCTGGGGGTGCTGGCACACGGGCTGGACACCATCTATCCTGCTATGCACCGAAAGACTGCGGCGGACATGGTGCATCAGCAGGGAGGGCTGCTGACCGAATACACCATGCGTACCACGCCTGAGAAGGGGAACTTTGTGCGCCGCAACCGCATTGTGGCTGGGATGTGCGATGCCTGTGTTGTGGTGGAGAGTTCGGAGCGGGGCGGCTCGCTCATCACTGCTGAGCTGGCATTGGAGTACAACCGCGAGGTGTTCGCTTTCCCGGGGCGCGTGTATGATGAGCACAGCCGTGGATGCAATAACCTCATCCGTCGCCAGCAGGCCACGTTGCTGACCTGTGCCGAAGACTTGCTCCAAGCGATGGGATGGCAGAACCCCTTGGCAAAGGCATCCAAGCCAAGGGCTGTCCAACGAGAACTCTTCCCCGAACTTTCCGACGAAGAGCGTGCCATAGTGAACACATTAAAAAATGTCGATGACAAACATGTGAACCAGATTGTCATCGACACTAATATCCCTTACGCACGCGTCAGCATGCTGCTGTTTGACCTCGAAATGAACGGTATTGTCAAAGTCCTCGGAGGGGCCAGATACAGGTTAATTCATTAGTGGGGAAGCGGGCATTCATCACAACGCCTGCATATCGTTCAGCTTCTTGTAATAGCCATCTTGCGCTATCAGTTCTTCGTGTGTGCCGCACTCTACTATTTTTCCTTCGTGCAGCACGTAAATCTTGTCCGCATGCCTGATAGTCGATAAGCGATGGGCAATGGCGATGGTGGTGCGTGACTTCATCAAACGCTCCAAAGCATCCTGCACCAGACGTTCACTTTCTGTATCGAGCGCGGAGGTGGCCTCGTCGAGAATCAGAATGGGCGGATTCTTCAGAATGGCGCGTGCAATGGAGATTCTTTGCCGCTGTCCGCCCGAGAGGCGACCGCCACGGTCTCCGACATTCGTCTGGTAGCCATTCTCCAACTCCATGATGAAATCGTGCGCATTGGCTATCTTTGCCGCTGCCTCAACCTGCTCCTGTGTGGCATCTTNCACACNAAANGCGATGNTGTTGAATATCGTGTCGTTGAACAGAATCGCTTCTTGGTTCACATTGCCTATCAAGCCACGGAGCGAGTGGATGGAGAGGTTGCGCACATCCTCGCCGTCAATCTTGATGGCACCGTCCGACACGTCGTGGTAGCGTGGAATCAGGTCTACCAACGTGCTCTTGCCCGACCCCGACTGTCCGACCAAGGCGATAGTCTGCCCTTTCTTGATGGTGATAGTGATGTCTTTCAGGATGTCGCGACCAGGGGTGTAGGCAAAGTTCACATGGCTGATTTCGATAGCGTCGTTCAGCGATGTAACCTCTTTCGGGTTGGCAACTTCTTTGATGGTGTTCTCTGCGTCAAGTATCTTGTTGATGCGTTCCAGCGAAGCCATTCCCTTTTGGATGCTGTAGCCGGCCTTGGAAAGGTCCTTGATGGGTTGCAGCGTGGTGTAGAGAATGACCAAGTAGTAGATGAAGCCACTGGCATCGATAGGACTCTTGCCCGAGAAAATCAGATAACCGCCAAACCAAAGCACTATCACAATCATGCAGGTGCCCAGAAACTCGCTGACAGGGTGGGCAGACGACTGACGGATGGCTACGCGCATGGAGGCGTTGCGGTATTCGTTGTTCACGGCTTTGAAGCGGTCCTCCATCTTCCTCTCGGCGATGAAGGCTTTGATGATGCGCAGACCGCCTAACGTCTCTTCTATCTGACTGATGCCATCGCTCCACTTTGACTGCGCATAGAGCGACTTGGCTTTCAGTTTCTTGCCGATACGACCTATGCCGCCTGCCATCAACGGCACTACCANCAGNGTGAANAGCGTGAGCTGCCAGCTCATNGCAAANATCGTGCCCACATACACCACGATGAAGATGGGATTCTTGATTACCATGTCGAGCGACGAGGTGATGCTGCTATCTATCTCGCTCACATCTGTGCTGACACGAGCCAGAATGTCTCCTTTACGCTCTTCGGAGAAGAACGATAGGGGCAAAGAGAGAATCTTTTTGTAGATATCGATGCGTATGTCGCGAACGATGCCTGTACGCAGCGGCATCAGGCATGCTGAACCACCAAAGTAGGTGGCGGTCTTCAGCAGGGTGAGGAACGCCAAAATAAGCCCCAGCACCAGCAGGGTGGTGGCAGGACCGTAGGTGTCTACCAGCAACTGCGAGTAGTAGTAGCCGTTGTTCTTGGCCACCTCCACCAGATTGTCCCATCCGCCAGTGCCCCACGGCATGAAAGTGTAACGCGCAGTGTCCACCTTGAAGAGAATCTGCAAGATAGGCAACAGCACGGAGAAGGAGAACACGTTGAACACTGCCGCCAAGACGTTCAGGGCTAACGTGCCGGCGATGTACTGCTTGTAACGGGCAAAGTACTTGCCCATCTGCTGAAAGAAGTCTCTCATGTCTTTACTTGTTCATCTTGGCTTTGAATGCCATGGCATAAAGTTTCATCTGCTTCATCATGGCAAGGAGTCCATTGCTGCGAGTGGGGGAGAGGTGCTCCTTGAGACCGATGTCCTCAATGAAATGAAGGTCTGCATTGAGGATGTCGTCGGGCGTCTGATTGTCCAGCACACGGATGAGCAGCGTGACGATACCCTTCACGATGAGGGCATCGCTCTCTGCTTGGAAGTGAATAGTCCCCTCGGGTGTCAGGTCGGCCTGCAGCCACACACGGCTCTGGCAGCCGTCAATGAGATTGCTTTCCACCTTATNCGCCGCTGGCAAGGGTTCCTGCTCGTTGCNGAGGTCAATCAACATCTGATATTTGNCCANCCAGTCNTCAAAGCCCTCGAACTCCTCGATGACCTCCTGCTGTCTTTCTTCTATTGTCATAAGCTTCAGTTCTCCTCTGTCCAGAGCACCTCTAGCATGGTTTGTCCCACCGCCCTGAGGGTCTCCTTGTTGATGTTCTTAATGTTGTCGTTCACCGTGTGCCACGTGGAGGGGAAACCGCCGTCTGCCCTGTCGGAGCCAATCACGTCAATGCACGGAATGCCGCCGCGGTTCACCTGCAAGTGGTCGTCGGTGATGTAGCCCCCCTCCTCGTCATAGCAAAAGAACTTCCCATAGCCGATGCGCTGTGCGGCTGCCCATACTTTATCGACGACGGAAGGAGCGTATGCCATCGAGTATCTCTCACGGTAGAAGACGGTGTTGTGTCCACCCACCATGTCGAGGTTGATGCCATAGCGTGCCGTGTAACCATCAATGTGGCGAACGCCTGACCAGTACTGACTGCCGAGACACCAGCTGCTCTCGTTGGCACTGCCCGACTCGCCATTGTCTTCGGCATCCCAGCAGATGAAGTCAACGCCCACCTTCACTCGGTTGGAGTCGTTCTGCAACTGCAGTTGACGGGCAATCTCCAGCATCACAGCGATGGAACTGGCCCCATCGTTGGCTCCGTCAATCGCCACCGTGTGGTTGCGCTCATCGGGGTCGTTATCAGCCCATTGGCGGCTGTCCCAATGTCCTGCAATCAACACGCGCTCCGTGGCTTCGGGGCTGTAGGAAGCAATGATGTTGCGCATCTTCACGGGTGTGCCATCGTAGAGCTTCGCATCGGCACACTGGTCATAGACAACTGCGCCCAAACGCCTGAACGTCTGTGCGATATACTCGCCACAAGCGTCGTGTGCCTCCGAGTTCATCACACGGGGACCAAAGGCACACTGCTCCACTACATACTGATAGGCTGAATCTTCGCAGAACGCAGGGGCGGGCGACACATACGGAGCGTCGGTCACCTTCGTCTCCCTACAGCCAAGCAGCAACAGCGGCACGAGCGAAAGATAGAGTATTTTTCTCATTTCTGACGGATTAACGGGTACAAAGGTAGNGATTTTCGACGNAACCTTGCGTNTGAAACATNAAGAANNTGTACTTTTCNTCNGGCATNGTTNAGGAACGCNGCCAGTTGCNCCACAGCNCGCGCACGATGGCTGATGCCATTCTTCACCTCGTTCCCCAGTTCGGCAAACGTCTGCTCATAGCCATCTGGCACAAAGAGGGGGTCGTAGCCAAAGCCGCCGTCGCCCCGCTTCTCGTTGAGGATGCTCCCCTCCANCGTTCCGTCGAAGAAGTGTGTCTGCCCCTCNTAGATGANTGCCACGCAGGTGCGGANATANGCTTTCCGATTCTCATGTNCGGCGAGTTTCTCCAACAGCACATCNATGTTGGCNTCGTCCTTGCCCCCCTCTGTGGAGCGCCCATTCCTGACAGCATAGCGCGCTGAATACACCCCAGGCTCCCCGTTCAACGCCTCGACTTGCAGACCTGAGTCGTCGGCAAAGCAGTCGTATCCGAAATGCTCCTTCACATACACCGCCTTCTGCAAGGCGTTCTCACGGAACGTAGCCCCCGTCTCGGGGATATCGACCTCGCAGCCGATGTCCTTCAGGCTTTTTACTTCATAACGCCCTTTCAAAATAGCGCGTATCTCCTCCAGCTTGTGTGCGTTGTTGCTGGCAAAAACCAATGTTTTCATCTTCGTCATCTTCTTCTTCGATATTTTGTTCGTTTGTTGCTTACAGCGTGTAAAATTAGCGTTTTTATTTTAGCTAATCCGCCTTCTTCCCCATATTTTTGATAGTTTTTTACATTTTTCGCCGCAATTATTTGACAAATAGAAAAAGAATGCCTACTTTTGTTTACAATTTGTTGCGATTTTAGGCTCAGAGGCTATAAGACCGTAAGAGAATAAAGTGTAGTCGTCACTCCTCGCAACCTAAGACCGCTCATAACCTCAAACACCATACTTAAATAAATAATGGAAAAGATTGATAAGCTTGACAAGCAAATCATGGAGATTATCTCCGCCAACGCACGCATCCCCTTCAAAGACGTAGCAGCCGTTTGCGGTGTGTCGCGTGCAGCCATCCACCAACGTGTGCAGCGTCTCATCGACACCAACGTCATCATAGGCTCTGGCTATGTCATCAACCCCAAGAGCCTCGGCTACAAGACCTGCACCTATGTGGGCATCCGTCTGGAAAAAGGCTCTATGTATGGACGTGTGGTCAGTGAGCTGGACAAGATTCCCGAGATTGTGGAATGCCACTACACCACTGGACCTTACACCATGATGGTGAAGCTCTATGCCCGCGACAACGAGCAGCTGATGGACTTGCTGAACCGCAAGATTCAGGGCATCGCAGGTGTCGATTCCACCGAGACGCTCATCTCGCTCGACCAGAGCATCAAGAAGGAGGTGCCCATCTGCATCACCGAAAAGTCGGAAGAGAAGATTCAAAAGGGTGGCAAGGCGAAAATCATTCTTGCCGACGACGAATAGCCTTACATCGCTTTCTCAAAAGTGGTGGTTTCACAACCTCAAAATCGGAGTCCCCGACTCCGACCGACCGATGTCCCCGACTCCGACCAATCGGAGTCGGGGACATCGTTTTTGGGGGTGTTTCTAAGGTGGTTGTGCCACGACCTCAATTTGCTCACTTGCTGCCTCAGTTTTTGCCCTCGCCACGGGACGGAGAAGAGGAAACAAAAAATGCGGTTGCCTCGATGTCGGGGCAACCGCACTTGTTTGTTTGGGATCAAGTTTTTATTTCAGATGGCGAGAGTGGTGCAGATTTTCGTCGAAGACCTTGAAAGCATAGCCTTCCTGTTGCAGCCACTCGATGCAACGGGGCAGTGCTGTCTTCAGTTTGTCGATGCTGCGTAGCGAGTCGTGGAACGTGATGATGGAACCATTGCGGGTGTATCGCTTCACGTTGTTGATTACATCTTCTGCCGTGAGGTGTCGCGAGTAGTCGCGTGTGACGAGGTCCCACATGATGATGGTGTAGTGCCGACGGATGCGGATATACTGCTGGTTCTTCATCCAGCCGCGTGGGGGGCGGAAGAGGTTGGAGTGGATGAGCGTGTCTGCCTTGTTGGCGTTGCGCAAGAAATGGCGGCTCGACACGGTGAAACCGCCCAGATGGTTGAACGTATGGTTGCCCAGACGATGCCCGTGCGAACGGATTAGCTCGAAGAGTTCCGGATACTTCCGCACGTTGTCGCCTACCATGAAGAAAGTTGCCTTCACACCATAGCGGTCGAGGGTCTCTATGAGCCAGGGGGTCGATTCAGGGATGGGACCGTCGTCGAAGGTGAGATAAACCGCTTTCTCCGCAGGGCTCATTCGCCAAATTGCGCTCGGATAAAGCCAGCGCAACCATTTGCTGGGTTGTTCTATAATCATGAGTTGTCCAAGCAAAGACCCCTTCCCGCTCGTCGGGGAGCAGGAAGGGGCAGTTTTCTTATTGGAGTCTAATCCCTACACCATCACACCGTTGAGTGAAAGTACTGTAGGTGGATTGGAGGTACTTGTCGAGGCTTTGTGCTTTCTTCAAGTGCTCTGCCTTGCCCTTTTCATCAGCATTGGCAAGGTTGTTGTAGGCATCTTGAATCGTGGCAAGCACATAGAACTCTTGATGGCAGTCTCTGCTGCTGTTGGCGAAATATGCGTTGCTCAGCGAGAGATACCATTCCACATACTCTTTGGAGCGTTTCTCCACCTGCTTGAGGATGGACGATGCCTTGGACGGCTGTCCGCAAGCGATGTAGGCATTCACGATTTCGAGCGATGCGCTGCCAGCGTCGTGGGGCACGTTGTAGGAAGGTATCTCCTTCTCGCATTTCTCCAGTGCCTTGAGTGCCTTGTCCTTCTTGCCCTCCTGCACCAGGTTGGTGATGAGGTTGGCGAACCAGCGGCGGTGTGTGTAGCACATGCGCATGGTGGTCTCGTCGATATAGAGGTCAGGCTGCTTCAAGTTGCCGTAGCGGTACTTGTTCATCATGTTGTCATACATCTTCTCCGTGTCGCAAACCGTGTTCATCGGCGGTCGGTTGGAGGCGAAGGTGAACGGTGTGATGCGCCATGCGATGCCCTCCTGCAAGAAGTGGTAGAAGAGGTTGCCATAGTTGCTGGCACCCACGGTGGTGGACATATAGAGCGGACGGGAGAAGTTGCTCTGCGCTATCATTTCAAGCATCATCGTGAAGCTCTTCGACACGCGTCCCTGTCCGCGCAGGCTGATGACCATCTGGTCGGGTATCGAATCGCCAATGATTTTCATGCCCGAACGACGCACGGCATCCTTGTCGACCGTGACATAAAGCGTGTCGCTTGGCAGGCAGGAAGGAATGCCCATCACCAGTGCCTTGTCCTCCTCGGAGAGTCCTGCATAGTCCTGCAACACGAACTTTCTGATGGCGGTCTTCAGCTCAAAAGGATTGTCGCCCCATAGGCGCTTGGCCAGGGCGGAATCCTTTGCCACCACTTCCTGAACGATGTCTTTGATGGTGACACCTTCTGCCACCTCTGGGTTCACGTCAATCATCTCATGCTTGCCGCTGGTGTATTGGTAGCGTTTCCACGAGATGGGGAGTGGGCTTGACTGACCTTCGCCCATGTAAGCGGGACGCTTCATCTGGTCGATATACCAGTCGGTTTGCAGGTAAGAGAGGTTGCATACACGCACGTCGGTGCGATTGCCCTCCGTGTCCTCGTTATACCACAGGGGGAAGGTGTCGTTGTCGCCATTGGTGAAGATAACGCCGTCGTGCGGAATAGTTTCGAGGTAGTTCAAGCCAAAGTCGCGGCACACATAGCGGGCAGAGCGGTCGTGGTCATCCCACGTTTGGCTCACCATCTGCGCTGGCACAGCCACAGCTGGCACCATGCCGACCGCAGCGGCTATGAGGGCAGCCTTGCGTGTCTCCATCCTCTTTGAGAGCCAACTGCCCAGCAGTTCGTAGATGGCGGCAATGCCCAGGCCACACCAAATAGAGAAGGCGTAGAACGAGCCAGCATAAGCGTAGTCGCGCTCACGAGGTTGCAAAGGAGTTTGGTTCAAGTAGATGACGATGGCTATGCCCGTCATGAAGAAGAGGAAGAACACCACCCAGAACTGCTGAATGCTCTTCTTGTCGCGGAAGGCTTGCCAGAAGAAGCCAAGCAGACCGAGCAGAAGTGGCAGGCAGTAGAAGACGTTGTGACCCTTGTTTCCTTTCAAGTCGGAGGGCAGCAGGCTCTGGTCGCCCAGACGCATGTTGTCCAGCCAGCTGAGGCCCGAGAGCCAGTTGCCGTGCTCCAGCTCGCCATTGCCCTGAATGTCGTTCTGACGACCTGCNAAGTTCCACATGAANTAACGCCNANACATCCAGTTCATTTGGTAGGAGAGGAAGAAGCGGANATTGTCTATCTGACCGGGAACCTCCACGGTNCGAGTCTCGCGACCTGGTACGTTGTAGGGCACAGAGTGATAGGTCACACCGCCCAGCCAAGACTCGTAGGCACGCACATGATTGGCTTCGTCGCTGTAGATGCGAGGGAAGAGCATGCACTGGTTGGAGGGATATTTGAGAGAGAACTTCTCGCGAATCTTCACATATTCGTCCTTCTCGTCCTCGTGCTCCTTGGCTTTACGCTGATAGACGGGTGCGCCTTTCTCTGTGGCATAAGTCAAATAGCCGTCACCGTTGTCCTTGATTTCGGGCTGCGACTTGTAGGTCTGTCCATAGAAGAGAGGACGCTCACCGTACTGCTCACGACCCAGATATTCGCCCAACGAGAAGACGTCCTCGGGCGAGTTTTGGTCCATCGGTGGATTGGCTGTGGAACGGATGACAATGAGCGCATAAGAGCTGTAGCCAACGGTCATCAGTGTCATGCAGAGGATGGCGGTGTTGAGGATGCGCGGCGTTGCTTTCCGTGTGTAGAAGAGCATACCTGCGATGAGGCTCAGTACCACGATGCCGATGATGACCGACGCTGCACCGTGACCGTAGAAGGGGATGCCGAGCAGTGCCGCACAGATGATGAACGAGATGTACATGCGGTTCTCGCTCTTCGCCCGAGTTGTCTCCCACAATGCCCACACCAAGGCGATGGCGAGCAGGATGAGGTAGATGTAGAGACCTGTGTTGTATGGCATGCCCAACGCGTTNACGAACAGCAGCTCAAACCNGCCGCCAATCTTCACGATGCCTGGCACNATGCCNTAGAGNACTGCCGCCACGATGACCACAGAGATGCCCAGCACGATGAGCGAGCCTTTGCCTGTGGGGTTCTTGCTCATCTTGTAGTAATAGACAAGCACAATGGCGGGGATGCAGAGGAGGTTCAGGAGGTGTACACCGATGGAGAGACCCACCAAGTAGGCGATGAACACGAGCCAGCGGTCGGAGTGAGGCTGGTCGGCATTGTCCTCCCACTTGAGGATGAGCCAAAAGACCAAAGCGGTGAAAAAACTGGAGAAGGCATACACTTCGCCTTCGACAGCGGAGAACCAAAAGGTGTCGCTCCATGTGTAGATGAGCGCGCCGGCAATACCGCTGCCCATCACGGCAATCAGTTGGTTCACAGTTGGTTCTGCTCCGTCCTTTACCATGAGCTTTTTTGCCAAGTGCGTCACGCTCCAAAAGAGGAACAGGATGCAGCCTGCACTCAGGAAGGCGTTCATCATGTTAATCATCTTGGCTATCTCCGAAGCGTCGCTGGCAAACTGCGAGAAGAAGTTGCCAAAGAGCATGAAGAAGGGTGCGCCGGGAGGGTGACCCACCTCCAGCCTCGCAGCTGTGGTGATGAACTCAGGGCAGTCCCAAAAGCTTGCCGTGGGCTCGATGGTGGAGCAATAGGTGAATGCCGCGATGGCAAACACAACCCATCCCACCACATTATTTATTATATTATATTGTTTCATTTTTTTATTCAATTCCATGAAGTTTCACCTTGAAAATGAGGGCTGAATAAGGCTTGATAGCCTGACCTGCCTCGCGATCGCCATAACCCAGCTGGTATGGGATGTAAAGCTCCCATTCTGAGCCGACGGGCATGAGCTGCAAGGCTTCTGTCCAGCCCTTAATCACCTGATTCACTTGGAAGGTGGTGGGTTGTCCGCGCTTGTAACTGCTGTCGAACACGGTGCCGTCGATGAGCGTGCCCTCGTAGTCAACGGTCACCTTCGAGGTGGCAGTGGGCTTTTCGCCAGTGCCCATCGTGAGCACCTTGTACTGTAAGCCGCTGGCTGTGGTCTGTACACCCTCCTTCACCTTGTTCTCTTCGAGGAACTTCTCGCCTGCCGCACGGTTGGGACCGTAGAGTGCCTCTTGATTGGCGGCGTGGCGCGCCGACATCTCTGTCTGGAGGCGGCGGACTGCGCTATCGGCACTGATTTCGTTCTCGCCCATCAGACCTGCCACGATGCCGCTGGCTACAATCGACGCGCTGATGCTCTTGTCTGGCTCGGCAGCGTAATACTCGTTGGAGAACGACTGCGCCATGGAGGCAATCTGTCCGCCCACTTGGTAGCCAGCGTTGTAGGCAGCCTTCTCCTTGTCGTCTGGATTGACGGATACACGGTTCATGATGCCTTCGACAAACGGACCGAAGTGTGCTTTATCTACGTTGAACTGCTGTGAGGCATACTGCTCCAGCCCGTTCGACTGGGAGATGCCGAACACGTAACCGAGCGAATCGCCGCTGTTAGCCATTGCGGGCTTCTCCACCTTCACGGCAGACTTGCCCGTCTTTTGTGCCTCGATGAAGGCGGCAAGGTCGGTCTTTTGTTTCTCCTTGAACGCTTTCAGGTCAGCCGCGTCCTGTGCCTTCTTGGCTTTGGCTGCCTCTTTTGCTGCCCAGATGGAGTCCTTTGCCTCCGTCTGCGCAAAAGCAGCGCTTGCCATGGCAAACGCTGCTATTGTCAATACGAGTGTCTTCTTCATAATCAGAATGATTGTGCGTCGATTACTTCAACACCTCGATGGTGAACACCAATGTGGAGAAAGGCTTAATCATGCCCTGATTTGCTGCGCCGTAACCCAGCTCTTGTGGAATGGTCACTTCCCACTTTGAACCAGCGGGCATCAGTTTCAGTGCCTCGACCCAACCCTGGATGACGCGTGGCTGAGCCATATCCACGGTGAATGGGATGTTGCGCTCGTAGCTGCTGTCGAACACTGTGCCGTCAATGAGCTTGCCCTCATAGTTCACCTGCAATTTGGTCGTGTCGGTTGGCAGCGCGCCAGTTCCCTCTACCAGCACCTTGTACTGCAAGCCGCTTTCGGTGGTCTTCACGCCCTCCTTCTTCTTGTTCTCAGCCAGATACTTCTCGCCAGCAGCCTTGTTGTCGGCAAACTGCTTTTCGGTGTTGGCTGTGCGGATAGGCTCCAACTGCTCTTGGAACTTGTGGTAAGCCTCCTCTGCCGTCATGTTGGTCTTGCCCTTCAAGCCGTCAATCAGACCTGCCAGCAGGTTCTTCACGTTCACCGACTGCGTGGTGTCGCCAGCAAACACTTCCTGGCTCAGACCCTCAGCCATCTGCTGAATCTGCTTGCCCACTCTCAGACCCTCCATGTAAGCGTCCTTCTTGGGGTCAGCCTCGTTCACAGCACCTTCCTTCATGCCCTTGATGAACTCGCTCATATAGGCAGTATCTACATTGAACTGCATGGTCATGGCCTGCTTCAGACCCTCCGACTGGGCAACACCCAGATTGTAAGCCAGTGAGTCAACACCATCCTTCAGGTTGGCACCATTGCCACCGTCGCAAGAAATCATTGTTGTGGCAGTCATTGCAACAGCAGCTGCCATCATCATCATTTTTTTCATTGTTGTGTTATTTTTTAGATTTAGTGATAATTATCATGTTGTTTCTGCCTCGTCCACAAACATATACAGCCATATATGCACGCAGACACGCACAAAAGCATGCAAAGATAGCGTTTCTTCCGCTGATTTTCTGTGCCACCACATCGAAAAAGCGCACTTTTTAATGTTTTTTGTATAATAATGTGGAGAAATGGAAAGAAAACGGGCTGGTTTTCGCCATAAACATTCCCGAACGGCAACTGCTCCACCATCATCCGCCATACAGCCCCCAACACACCTTTCTCCGCAACACGCGCAGTGACACACTATTGAAATGCGGAACGCATTGAGAATCAAACACGGACACCCGAAGCGAACTTTCATGCCCACCCTGCGCGAAATAACAGGCGCAGGGTGGGCGTAATATTTCGTGCAGGGTGGATGAAATGAAGTGCCCACGGTGCGTGCGTAGGGATGGACAAGACGACGGGAATCTTCCCCACACGCTGTGCCGAAAGAATGGCGGTGGAACACCGTCACAAAAAGAAGGCGGTGACTCCAAACTGGAATCACCGCCCTTTGTTATTTAACCTTTTTGTTTTTTTCTCTTGAATGGTGGAGCACGTCGTGAACATCCTCCCCTCCTCTCAGAAACTCAAGTGCCTGATTGCACTGAGTTCTTTCGGATTCTTTCTTGCAGACAATCAACCTTTGTTCATTTGAAGATTGATACATTGCTAACGATAGCTGCTACAGATACGATAGCCACTGCAATAATAGTCATAGTTTCCATAAAACAATCTCCTTTCTTTTTTTAACTGATAATTACTGATTGATACTTAACTAAACCATTGTTTATACTAAACCTCAAACCTGAATCTGCCTGACCAGTGTCGTGTGCCCAGACCGACTGAGCTTGCCTGACCGCGACAGCGTCTATATGTTGTTTTCTAATCACTTTCAAAAAAATGGAGGAGGGTCTCTCACGAGAGCCTAACTCCTAAATAACAATCTTTTACTAACCTAAATCTAATACCTTTACCAAAACCTATATGATAGAAAAACTAACCTATGTTCTGATTACCTATGCTCTGTTCTGTCGTCTCGGGGAACTTGTTCGGCCGCTCTCTCGCGACCCCTTGTTCCCTTTTGACGCTGCAAAGGTATGGGCTTTTCACAGCGCGGACAAAAAAAGCAGCTGAATTTGATGAAAACAACCTGTTTTGTTGATGCGTATCAATCTTTGTGTGCGCACACACCGTAAAACGCCGCTATTTTGTGTGCGCACACAGTTCTTGACGAAGGACAGAAAAAACGCCCGTGGAAGCAGGGACGGAGAACTGGGGCATGGACAGCACATTATCTATAATATAGATAAGGCAAATGGAGGGTAAAGAAGCCGGCATCCGCACAAAATGAGGCATCCACGGCAACATTTTCCCGAAAAGGCTTGGGAGTTTCGGGAAATAAGGGTATTTTTGCAGTTATTCTTTCGCTGAAAACAAATAAACATATTTAATAACTTTAATTCTTTAACATTTTTATGTGGTTATGTAACTCTTCAATCGGAAGGAAAGTCATCATGTCTGTCACAGGCTTGGCACTTATCCTTTTCCTGACGTTTCATGGTTGCATGAACGTAGTGGCACTCTTCAGTGCAGAGGCGTACAACCAGATCTGTGAATTGCTCGGCTCCAACTGGTATGCCATTGTGGCTACCTGCGGTTTGGCTGCCCTCATGGTCGTTCACATCATCTACGCTTTCATCCTCACATTCCAGAACCGTAAGGCTCGCGGCAACAACAAGTATGACATTACCGACAAGCCAAAGACGGTGGAATGGGCAAGCCAGAACATGCTGGTGCTGGGCATCATCGTGTGTCTCGGTCTCATCCTTCACCTCCACGACTTCTGGGCCAACATGATGTGGGCAGAAATCGCTGGCTGCGAAGGTGTTCACGCTCCTACAGATGGTTTTGGCTGGATCGAGTACACGTTCTCCAACCCCATCTTCCTGGTGCTCTACCTCATTTGGATTGTAGCTATTTGGTTCCACCTCACGCACGGCTTCTGGTCAGCTCTCCAGACACTCGGCTGGAGCGGACACACTTGGTTCCGCCGCTGGAAGTGTATCGGTTACATCTGGTCAACCTGTGTGATGGCACTCTTCGCCATCGTGGCTATCGCTTTCGCCCTCTGTCCCGACTGCCTCGGTGGCATGGACGGCAAAGTCGTTCCATTTTGGACNTCCTATTAANACATTAAAATTTGAAAANNATTATGNCTATCAATNTCNATNCTAAGATACCNGNGGNACCAGTAGCNNAGAAGTGGTCNAACTACAAANCGCACCAGCGTCTGGTGAACCCAAAGAACAAGCTGAAGCTCGATGTCATCGTCGTTGGTACGGGTTTGGCTGGTGCTTCGGCAGCCGCATCTCTCGGCGAGATGGGCTTCAACGTACTCAATTTCTGCATTCAGGACTCTCCCCGTCGTGCGCACTCTATCGCTGCACAGGGCGGTATCAATGCAGCCAAGAATTATCAGAACGATGGCGACTCCATCTATCGCCTGTTCTACGACACAGTGAAGGGTGGCGACTACCGTGCCCGCGAGGCTAACGTGTATCGTCTGGCAGAGGTCAGCAACTCTATCATCGACCAGTGCGTGGCTCAGGGCGTTCCTTTCGCTCGTGAGTATGGCGGCACATTGGCTAACCGTTCTTTCGGCGGTGCGCAGGTGAGCCGTACCTTCTATGCCAAGGGTCAGACAGGTCAGCAGCTGTTGCTCGGTGCCTACTCAGCCCTTTCCGCACAGGTGAATGCTGGCAAGGTGAAGCTCTACACTCGCTATGAGATGCTCGACGTGGTTATCATCGACGGCAAGGCTCGTGGTATCATCGCCAAGAACCTTGTGACTGGTAAGCTGGAGCGTTTTTCTGCCAACGCTGTCGTTATTGCTACAGGTGGTTACGGCAACACTTACTTCCTTTCTACCAACGCCATGGGTTGCAACGTGACCGCTGCCATGTCTTGCTACCGCAAGGGTGCTTACTTCGCAAATCCCTGCTATGTGCAGATTCACCCCACCTGTATCCCTGTTCACGGCGACAAGCAGTCGAAGCTGACGCTGATGTCGGAGTCGCTGCGTAACGACGGCCGCATCTGGGTGCCTAAGAAGCTCGAAGACGCCAAGGCGCTGCAAGCTGGCACAAAGGAAGGCTGGGAGATTCCAGAGGAGGACCGCGACTACTACTTGGAGCGTCGTTACCCTGCATTCGGCAACCTCGTTCCCCGCGACGTGGCTTCACGCGCTGCCAAGGAGCGTTGCGACAAGGGCTTCGGTGTGAACAACACGGGCTTGGCTGTGTTCCTCGACTTCTCTGAGTCCATCCAGCGTCTCGGCATCGACGTGATTCGCCAGCGCTACGGCAACCTCTTCGACATGTATGAGGAGATTACCGATGTGAACCCTGGCGAGAAGCGCGCTACAGCCAACGGCATGGACTACTACAACCCGATGATGATTTNCCCTGCCATCCACTACACGATNGGTGGTATCTGGGTTGACTATGAGCTCCANACTTCTGTCCCTGGTCTTTTCGCCATCGGTGAGTGCAACTTCTCTGACCACGGTGCTAACCGCCTTGGTGCGTCTGCCCTCATGCAGGGTCTGGCCGACGGTTACTTCGTGTTGCCATACACCATTCAGAACTATCTTGCCGACCAGTCCATCTGGCCTCGCATCTCTACCGATGCACCTGAGTTTGCCGAAGTGGAAAAAGCAACTGAGGCACGCATCCAGAAGCTCATGAACATCAAGGGCAAGCGTTCGGTTGACTCTATCCATAAGGAACTGGGTCACATCTGCTGGGAGTACATCGGCATGGGTCGCACGAAGGAAGGTCTTGAGAAGGGCATCAAGCTCATTGACGAACTCCGCAAGGAATTTGACACGAACCTCTTCATCCCAGGCAGCCGCGAGGGTCTGAACGTGGAGCTTGACAAGGCCATCCACCTCGATGACTTCATCACGATGGGCAAGCTCATCGCCTACGACGCACTCTCTCGTGAAGAGTCCTGCGGTGGTCACTTCCGCGAGGAGCACCAGACCGAAGAAGGCGAGGCCAAGCGCGACGACAAGAACTTCTTCTACGTTGGCTGCTGGAAGTATCAGGGCAACGACGCTACCGCACCTGAGCTGATTAAAGAGCCACTTGAATACGAAGCAATCAAGGTACAAACACGTAACTACAAGAACTAATCACCATGGCAGAGAAAGTATTGAAACAATTCACAGTAAAATACTGGAAGCAGAACGGTCCTAAGGACACGAATGCTCATTTTGAAGAGAAGGTAATGAAGGACATCCCTGGTGATACTTCGTTCCTCGAAATGCTCGACATCCTCAACGAGCAGTTAATAGAGGAAGGCAAAGAGCCTTTCGTGTTCGACCACGACTGCCGTGAGGGCATCTGTGGCATGTGCTCACTCTACATCAACGGTACGCCACACGGCAAGACTGAGCGTGGAGCCACCACTTGCCAGCTCTACATGCGCAAGTTCAACGATGGCGACGTCATCACTATCGAGCCTTGGCGTTCAGCAGGTTTCCCTGTCATTAAGGACTGCATGGTTGACCGCACGGCATTCGACAAAATCATTCAGGCTGGTGGCTACACCACCGTCCGCACAGGTGCGCCACAGGATGCCAACGCCATCCTCATCTCCAAGGAAGACGCTGACGAGGCAATGGATTGCGCCTCTTGCATCGGTTGCGGTGCCTGTGTTGCCGCTTGTAAGAACGGCTCTGCCATGCTCTTCGTCTCCTCGAAGGTCAGCCAGCTGGCTCTCCTCCCCCAAGGTCGCGTAGAGGCAGCCCGTCGTGCCAAAGCCATGGTAGCCAAGATGGACGAACTCGGCTTCGGCAACTGCACCAACACCCGTGCCTGCGAAGCCGTATGCCCCAAGTGCGAGACCATCGCTAACATCGCCCGTCTCAACCGCGAGTTCATCAAGGCAAAGCTGGCAGACTGAGCAACATACACATATATTTATATAAGAAGTGCCGCAGACGAAGAATCTGCGGCACTTTTTTTGTTGGTGAGAGAAAGTTTGTATACCTTTGCAAGGTGGAATCTTATTCGTTCCATCAGAATAAATAAAGTTTACCCCTAAAAATGGATAGCAATGAACACCGAGAGTTGGAACGACTATTTGGCGGCAATCCGCGCATCAAAGCCACGTTGGAACAGGCATGTGGATTCTGCAACAAGGATACAAAGCCAGCGGAAACTCAACCAGTCTTTAGGGATAGAGAATCCCTACTTGGGCATGTCGTTCAGCGAGCTAAAGAGCTTGGGACATGGATTGAGAGGATAGAAGACTATGTGAAAGAAATGATAGGCAATGGTCAGGAAAACGATGTGTTCATTTCTAAAGATGACCTTTATGCTATCAAACTCAACAACTTTTCCCTTCTTTCTTCATCTGCAACGAGTATGGATGGATTCATCCATCGTCTTGTAGCCCACAACGAATTGTTTCCTGATGATGCCTACACCATCCTTGGATTCACCCTCAACAGTGGCAGCGAACCGTGCATCATCCTTCGGCAACCTTTCATAGAACCAGCCCGTTATGCCACAGATGCAGAGATAGATACGTTCCTCGAATCGCATGGCTATACGGTCGATATGGATGACATCTGGTTCAATGGCATCTANGNGATTTCTGATGTAAAATNCTCTAACGTGCTTGTTGACCTNATTGGNAACCTCCATTTCATCGATNCCGTGGTGAACAACGTGTGTTGCAAGATAGAGGGAGTGAATAAAGTCAGCGTGAAACGCCCAGGAAAGAGAAGTACTTACCCCCCCAAAAAAAGGCATAACGCTACTAAAGCAGTAACGGCAAAGCTGGCAGACTAAGCAACATATACATATATCTATATAAGAAGTGCCGAGACAAAGAATCTGCGGCACTTTTTTGTTAGTGAGAGAAAGTTTGTATACCTTTGCGATTGAACAACAAAGAAAACGACAACGACATGAACATCGGAGACAAAGCGCCCGAGATACTGGGCAAGGACGAAGGGGGACGGGACATCCGTCTGAGTGACTACAAGGGCAGGAAGTTGGTGCTGTACTTCTATCCGAAGGACAACACGAGCGGATGCACGGCTGAGGCTTGCAGTTTGAGAGACCACTATNAGGAATTGCAAGGGGCNNGNTATGNGGNGGNNGGTGTGAGCAAAGANTCGGCTGCGTCGCACCAGAAGTTCAAGGAGAANCACGAANTGCCTTTCCCCCTGATTGCCGATGTTGACCACACGCTGCTGGAGGCGATGGGCGCATGGGGCGAGAAAAACATGTATGGCAAGAAGACGATGGGCACGATTCGCACCACTTTCATCATCAACGAGGAGGGCATCATCGAGAACATCTTCGCTGGCAAGCAGGTGAAGACCAAGGAACACGCCGATCAGATTTTGGCACATAACCTCCCCCAATCGTAGCTGCATAAGCATAACGATACCCCCGATTATTCTCAGTTTTGGTTATGGCTTAAAAATACCCCCAAAATCGATGTCCCCGACTCCGACCAATCGGAGTCGGGGACATCGGTCAGTCGGNGTNNGGGACTCCGATTTTTGGGCTGTGAAAGCACGCCATGCGCAGGGGTGTCTGGTGGGTCATGTCAAACCTTCTTGTCAGGGGTGGGAGAAGAGGGGAGTGCGTTACATAATTGAAAAGATGTGTTTCGTTGGTGGAACGAGGGATGTGGAAAATGTTGTACATTTGTGGCGCAAACAGATACGCATGTTAGACCAATTAAGATAACCCGCAAGAAATGAAGAAAAAACTACCTATTTTGCTCGCCATGGCACTGTGTTGGTGTTCGGAAAGCGTGATGGCGCAGACCGCAAGTTACAAACAGGTTTGGAATGCCGATAAGGGGAATGGCACGTATGTCAATCCCGTTATCAATGGCGACTTCCCCGACATTGATGTGGTCAGGGTGGGAGACACCTACTATATGGTGAGCACGACGATGTACCATTTCCCGGGGGCGACTATCCTGAAGTCGAAGGACCTCGTGAACTGGGAGTATTGTGCCAATCCCTNGAAGNAGATTCTTGANAATGNTGCCTACAACCTGATGAACGGCAAAGACCACTATTCGCAGGGCATGTGGGCTTCGTCGCTCACTCATCACGATGGCAAGTTCTACCTCTATTTCCCTTGCTCCACGTGGTCGGAAGACTCGCAGAGCATCCTCCTCACGGCCGAAGACCCTGAGGGCGAATGGAAGGTGACCCGATTGTCAGAGGCTTACCACGACCCCGGATGGCTCTTCGACGATGGCGAGAAGGGCGACGGCTATTTGTATGTGGCTTGTGGCATTGGCGACATTTGGGTGAACAAGTTCAATGCCAATACATTGAAGAAGATCGGTAGCGAGAAAGTCATCAGTGTAGGCAATGGTTGCGAGGGGAGTCACATGTATCATATAGGTGACTACTACTACATTTATGCCACTTATGGCGGCACGGAAGGCTCGCAAACTATCTTCCGTTCAAAGAATCCTATGGGACCGTATGAAGAGCATAAGGGGCGCGTGTTCGAGAAACAGCATATTCATCAGGGAGCGTTGATTGAGACACAGACAGGCGAGTGGTGGACCATGCTTTTCAAGGACGCTGGAGCCATCGGGCGCATTCCCTATCTGGAGCCTGTGAAGTGGGAGAACGGCTGGCCCATCATTGGCAACAACGGCGTGGATGTGTCGAAGGATGGTGCGGCCTATCCGAAGCCGAATGTGGGGAAGACCTACGAGAAGACTTACCTGCCCACCAACGATGCCTTCACCGGCACGGAGCTGGGTATGCAGTGGGAGTGGAACCACAACCCCGTGCAGTCGGCATGGTCGCTCACGGAGCGTCGGGGCTGGCTGCGTCTGCACACGGCGAATGTGACCGACGAACTGCATTGGGCGCGCAATTCGCTCTCGCAGCGCATCTTTGGCTATTCGCCCAACGACACGCCTTCCGACCGATACAAGAACTCTTGGGGCACGGTGAAGCTCGACCTCTCCGGCATGCAGGAGGGCGATGTGGCAGGTTTGGCAGTGTTCCAGAACCCTTATTCCTTCATCGGGGTGAAGATGGTAGATGGCAAGAAGGTGCTGTACGCTGAACGCTGCACGTTCAACAACCATGTGTTGAAGAAGGAAGAGGCAAAGACTGGACCCGAACTTACCTCGGACGTGGTTTACTTGCGGGCTTTGGTCAATTTGGCTACGAAGGCTTGCCGATACTCTTACAGCTACGACAACTCCACCTGGAAGTCGTGGGGTGTGACCATGACCATGAACTATACCCTTGACTACTTTGTGGGACAGCGTTTCTACCTGTTCAACTATGCTACGGAGCATTTGGGCGGCTATGTGGATATCGACTGGTTCTCGACCGAGCAGACGTTCTCTGAGGAGATGTTTGGCATTGAAGACCCCAATGCGCTGCTGACGGAAGCGGAGAAGACCATGACTGACTTGAGCGTGGCTTCGGCCGCCCTGAATGTGAGTGCTGGCAGCGTGACACCGCTGGAGGTGATGTGTACCCTGCAGACGGGGGCGAAGGAGAACGTGGCAAGCAGTTGTGAGTACAGCGTCCGCAAAAGCCACATCGCCACGGTGCAAGGCGGTCGCCTGATGGGATTGCAGGATGGAACGACCGATATCACGGTGACTTATACAGACCCGATGGGCAACACGAAGCAGGTGAACTTCCAAGTCACCGTCACCACTTTCCCCTTGAAGGGCGGAGACTTCAATCCTTCCCTTGTTGGTTCGGGCACTTATAGCGAACGGGTGGGTTCGCTCAAGACTGCTGCCAACGGACTGGGCGGCTGGCGCTGTCCATCAGGTGTGGATATATCGGATTACAAGTATTTGGTGGTCCGCCTCCTGAAAGCATCGACGGCAAAGCCTTCGTTCTGTCTCTACGATGCCGACAACACAAAGGCGTCGCCCTATATCTACGAACTGGGTACGAAGAAGGAGGCTGTCATCGACCTGCACGACATGAAGAATGCGGAGGGTCAGACCATCGACCCCAGCCGAATCTATCTGGCAGGTTTCAGTACGAACGGAGAGTCGGCTATCTACATCAAGGAGGTGTTCCTTTCCAACGACAAGGAGACCCCAGCCACGGGCATCATCCCTGTGGGAAACGTCCCGACGGAGGGCACCGCCGCTGTCCACTATGCCATTGATGGTCGCAAGGTCAATGCCAAGGAGTCAGGCATCCATGTGGTGCAGGACGGAGGTACTGTCCGCAAGGTGTTTGTACAATAATATAATATATAGAAAGGTGGCGGCTCCTGCGCTGTT
>WFLX010135896.1_pt1 | contig 22917 bp, 22 predicted proteins | sample 4967041 | NCBI WGS metagenome assembly WFLX01 (sample SAMN12857096, study PRJNA449069) | gut metagenome | isolation source: stool from male and female vole | host: Microtus ochrogaster | place: USA:Florida | collected 2017
TATTGTTTGATATAATCTTTATATATTTTATTTTTAGTTAATATTTTAATGAAATTTTTGAAATTTTTAAGATTTTTTTATATTATGCATGTCCATGAATTGACATAATACTCCAAAAATACTATACTGTTTATACGTATGTAAATCAAATAATGTTAATCAAACAAAAGGAAAGGAAAACAAAGATGAGAAAATGTCCTAAATGTGGCACAGAGCTGCCTGATGAAGCGCTGTTCTGTAATGAATGCGGCGAAAAGCTGCCTTCTCCTGTTGCAGAAGAGAAAAAAGAGGAAACACCCGATAACAAAACAGCTTCCGAATCCGCTGAGAAAGCGCCGGAAACGACCGATGCGGCAGTTGAAAAATCATCCGATGCTGCCGATGCGGCTGCAGAAAAAAAACCGGAAGCAACAGGCGCTGCTGCAGAGAAAGCACCGGAAGCGGCAGATACAGCCTCCGGAATGGCATCTTATACCGCACCTGTCGATAACTCCGTCTTGGCAAAGGCTCAGACAGAATCCAAGAACAACAATATCGGTATGCTTGTCGTAGCTGCAGGAGTCTTAGTTGGTCTTATCCTGCTCATCGTTCTGATCTCCTCTTTGCTCGGCGGCGGATACAAGGCACCACTGAATAAACTTCGCAATAACTTTAATAAGCAAAGCACAAGCATAGAAAGCTATCTTTCCTGTTTCGCTCCCGGATATGCCGTGACTCTGTATAAAGATGTTTATGGCATCTTTAAGAGCGCAGACAAAGATGCTGTTAAGGATTTTGATGAATTGGTGGCAGATGCATTTGAAGATTTCTATGAGGACGCTGCTGACGAGTACGGAGATGATTTTAAGCTGACCTTTGAGTTTAAAAGCGCGGATCATCTTAAAGACAGGGATATCAAAGAAATCGAAGAGTTTTACGAGGATCTCTTTGATTCGATCGAAGACGATTTTGATTATGAAGACGAAGACACCTATGAAGATCTTGCGGATTATTTAGATGATTATGCCGATATCTCCTTATCAAAAAGTCAGGTTCGCAAGCTTCAGAGCGCTGTTGAATCCTTTATGCGTAAATTTGAAAATTTTGATATTCAGGATGCTTATGAAGTAAAAGTCAGATTTGTGATCGAGGGCGAGGATGGCAGTGACAAAGAGACCGTGAAATTTTATGTCATAAAGGTAAACGGAGATTGGTTCATTGAGCCGAATTCTTTCCTGTCAGCTATCGGAGCAGGTTCCTTATCCAGCAATATGAACGGTCTGCTTTGGTCCTTATACTACTACTAAAATACAGACGACGGATAATGTTAAAACAGCTGAAGCCATCACGGCTTCGGCTGTTTTTAAGTTTAATATTTTTTATTTTGGGAAAACTCTGATTTCATCAGCGCTTCCTTACACTTCCACGATCAGGTATCTTCCGTCGCCAATCTCAAATACTTCGTCCGCATCCGTGATATTTTCCGGAGCCATATCGGCAATGTCCACACCGGAATCGTCAAAATAATCCCATACTTCCTTTACGCTGTTCACGACAACAGCCATACATTCCTCCAAGAAATCTTCCGCCTCCTCCGGCGTCTCTGCAACCGGCTCCGGAAACAATTGGGACTGTTTCTCCAGAAAACACTCCAATACCGCGTCATCATACTCCTGCATAACCTTTACCTCCTCTAATAATTGTTAATGATATATTGGTTACCTATTTATCCAACAACCTTTCTGCTATGACAGTGTATACTCCCTTCTCCTGATAGCCGGGGCATGTATACTTTGCTTTCCCACGGACTTCTTCCCTTGCATTCTCCACAGCATAGCTTTCACCGCCCGCCGTCAGCATACCGATATCATTGGCATTGTCGCCAAATACCATCGTTTCTTCTTTATCGATCCCAAAATATTCCTGCAGAAACCGCAGCGCCTCCCCTTTATCAACATGGGCATCCATAAAGTCGACCCATTCCTCGCCCGCCATACAGGCCTTGACCCTGTCTTTCCAGCGCGGAATGATCTCCCCTTCGCCAAATGCCCTGATGCTACCTTTCTGATAGATCGCCATCTTGATACAGGGTACGTCTTCCTTCAAAAAATCATCCGTCAGCTGATATTTATTATGGTAGCTGTCCCTGATCAACGTCTCAAAGTCTTCGCCAGGCTGCTCCAGATAACAGCCTTTCGGCGTACTGATCACCAGTCCAAACCGCTCACGGTACTGCCGCAGTTCCAAAAGCAGCTCCCTGACGATATCACCCTTCATTTCTTTAATATGAAGATCCTGTCCATTATATACCACATGCGCNCCATTTTCACAAAGATATATGATATCGTCNGCNACCTCCTGAAACATNTGCCGGACGCTGTAATACTGCCTGCCNGTNGCAATGCAGAATAAAATGCCCATTTTACGGAGCTTNCGTATCGNGTCGATCATCTCCGGATAGACNTCCGGNCTGGAATCCTTTACCAANGTGCCNTCNATATCGGTCACTACCATATGNATCGGCATCGNNGCCGGATANNCCAGCTTTCTNAGCTCCATACTCAGGCGNTTCATCGGAAGTCCNACCACATTGTCATAATCCCCNNCAAACCCNTGNATATAACNNGAAAAGNTCCCCTGNATCGCNTATGCNCCCGCCTTATCGTCACATTCCCCGGTTTCCACATATGCGGCTATCTCCTCCTCTGTCATCGCTCGCACGATCACATCCGTTTTTTCAGAAAATGTNACCATATGACCGATCCCATCAGAAATCTTTACCAAGGTAACTCCTGTATAGACCTGATGCGTCCGTCCNTGTAACAGACGGAGCATCCGTCCGGCATCTTCCCGATCCTTTGGTTTGCCAAGGATCTCTCCATCTGCCGCTACCATCGTATCGGCACAGATAATGATACAGCCATCGCCTGATCTGTTTTGTCCTCCATATCCTTCCCGCAGAAATGCTTCTGCCGCCTCCGCCTTCCTCTTAGAAAGTGTCTCCACGATTTCCTGCGGCTTTCCGGATGCATAACTTTCATCCACATCGACTTTGATCAAATCAAATTCCAGACCACACCGCCGCATCAGCTCACGGCGGCGGGGCGATCCTGACGCTAATATTAATTTCATCATTCCTGTTCCATTTCCTTTATTTATCACTTAATTTTCAATATGCGTCTTCGGGATAAATACCCTTTGTTTCTTCGCGGCATCCCGCTTTAACTGTTTTGTTTTCTGTATAACCTCTTTGCGGAAGATCTCCTGACAGTTAACCGGCGCATCCTCATCCGTGATGATCTTATAATTGCCATCCGGAAGCAGGGTACGCTTTTTTACATTATCCCTAAACTGCAGATCCAGAATCTGCATCACCCGTTCCTTAAGCTGCGGAGCTTCGATAGGAAACATAATCTCCACTCTCCGTTCCAGATTACGCGGCATCCAATCCGCACTGCTTAGATAGATCTCCGGCTGCAGGTCATTCTCAAAATAAAAGATCCTGCTGTGCTCCAGATAATCACCGACAATGGAATACACATGGATATTTTCACTAATATTCTTGATCCCCGTCCTTAAACAACAGATCCCTCTCACCAGCAGATACACTTCCACACCGGCAGAGGATGCCTCATAAAGCGCCGCCATCACATCCGGATCACAGAGAGAATTCATCTTGGCAGCAATCCTCGCCACCCGTTTATTTCTTGCATGCTCCGTCTCCCTTCTGATCAACGCCAGCAGCCTTTTCTTCAGCCACAGCGGCGCTACAGAGAGCTTATTCCACCCAAGCGGTTCCGAATAACCGGACAGCATGTTAAATACTGCCGTCGCATCCTCGCCGACTGCCTCCGAGCAGGTCAGCAGTCCCAGATCCGTATATAATTTTGCCGTTGCGTCATTATAATTACCCGTGCCAAGATGGACATATCTGCGGATGCCGTCTTCCTCACGCCGCACAACCAGCGTGATCTTGGAATGTGTTTTCAAACCCACCAGCCCGTAAATAACATGGCAGCCTGCTTTTTCCAACATCTTTGCCCAGACGATGTTATTTTCCTCATCAAATCTGGCCTTTAATTCCACCAGTACGGATACCTGTTTCCCGTTTTCCGCCGCCTGCGCCAGCGCCCTGACGATCGGCGAGTTGCCGCTGACCCGGTACAGGGTCTGCTTGATGGCAAGGACATCCGGATCCGCCGCCGCCTGCTCGATAAATCTGACTACCGGCGTAAAGGATTGATACGGATGGTGCAGCAGAATATCCTGTTTCTTCACTTCTTCAAATATATTGCAGCCTTCCGGCAGATCCGGCACCGGCTGCGGTGTAAATGTTTTCTCCTTATATTCTTCAAAGCCCTCTAACGAGTACATCTTCATCAGGAATGTCAGATCAAGCGGACCGCCGATCTGGTAGATATCCTCTGTCGCAATATGAAGCTCTTTTTTCAATATCTTCAGGAGACGTTTATCGATTCCATCCTCCACCTCCAGACGGATCACTTCGCCCCACTGCCGTTTCTTGATCTGCTTCTCTATCTCTTTTAAAAGATCCTCAGCTTCCTCCTCCTCAATCGTCAAATCGGCATTTCTCATGATCCTGAAAGGAGAAGCGCCCAGCACATGATAATTTAAAAACAGTCTGCTGATATTGCGTTCGATCACCTCTTCCAGCCGGATCAGGGTGATCCCTTCGCTGTCCTTCGTTTCGATCCGCACCATACGGTCTAAGACGCTGGGCACCTGTACCGTTGCAAATTCCGTTTCCTCCTTTTTGGAATCCTTCTTATCCAATAATGCGCAGATGTTAAGAGATTTATTCTTGATCAAGGGAAACGGTCTGGAAGAATCCACTGCCATCGGTGTCAATACCGGATAAATCTGATTTTCAAAATACCGGTCCACATACTCCCCCTGACTTTTTGACAGCTCCTCATGATGCTCGATCAGATGGATCCCCAGTTCCTTCATCTGCGGCTGGATCATCTTCTGATAAGTCGCATACTGAAGCTTTACAAACTCATGAATCGCCTCAGAAAGCGCTTTCAGCTGTTCCTCCGGTGTCATACCGGCAAGATCCGGTTTCGTATATTTCGCATTCACCATATCTTTTAGGGAAGCAACCCTGACCATAAAAAATTCATCCAGATTGGAGGAGCTGATGCTTAAAAATTTCATACGCTCGAAAAACGGGAGCGCAGCGTCCCTTGCCTCGGAAAGCACTCTTTCATTGAACTTCAGCCAGCTGAGTTCGCGATTGGTATAATATTCTTTATTTGTGTAGTCCATAATCTGCTCCTCTCTTTTTTATCACGCCATCCGTCTCTGCTCGATCACAGGACGCACGCTATAGACTTCTTCAAAGAAATCCGCCACTTTCTTAAACATTTCCTGCTCCAGCAGGATATCCTGCCCCGCCTCTACGGTAATGATCAGCNGCCGNTCATCCAGCTCTCCTTTGATCTTTTTAAATTTCTGNTTATGGNTCTTATCCAGACTGTTTGCCAGCCTCAGGNTNGCCNCCAGTTTTGCGATGACCAGATACGCCTGCCTNTCGANCAGCGAATCATTCACGATCNTATCATAGTAAAGAAATNTGTCATGATTAAAACGCACGACAAATGCCACGATCTCGCGCTCCATATGGGAAAGACCGATCATCTCCGTATTCATAATGATATAGTAGGAACATTCTCCCACATTGGTCATATTAATAAACTTGCCGCAGTCATGGAGAATCGCGGAAAGCTGCAGCAGCAGACGCTCCCGTTTCCCCATGCCATGGATCTTCTGCATGCTGTCATAGATCGTTAAACAAATCTGCTCCATCGTCTCACTGCGTTTGNGGCTGCNCATATAACGTTTACTGATATTGCGCGCACAGGCAAGGATATCCTTTTCAAAATCATGGGAAATAAACTTACGTTTATTCTTCTCCGCATATTCATANGCAATACCGTCNCANAGCGTNACNCCCGGCGCCCAGATATAGCTGATCTCCATCAGNTTTACCANNTTNCGGATCAGATGGGCNGANATNTCAAACAGCTCCACATTNTCTTCCGGAATACCAAGATATTCCGCCCGNTCCTCGGNACGCATNAGGGANATNNNATCCANGAAATTCAGACATTCNTNNTCCAGCATCANCCCNTCCTGCCCNTCACTTGGCACCTTTGTNTTAATGATGCCGGATACATAATCATCCACCACGATCAGNTTGGANATCTGNCGNTCNTTNATATANAACTTCNTAAATACNGACAGCTGNCTCTGGATCATCTCCTCNAAAAGCTCATCNACCTGCCCNGGACGGGGACGCATGGAAAGCATCCTTTCATGCAGCCTGAGTACGCCCAGCTTCAGATTCTGCGTCATAACCAGCGCATCATTGTCAAATAAAGAGATCTGGATATTGCCGCCGCCGATATCCACGATCGCCGTACCTTTTTCTATGATCTTCTGAAACGCCGCGCCTTGGGAAGCCACAGATTTATAATCCAGAAACCTCTGCTCCGAGTTGCTTAAAACGTCAATATTCAGACCTGTCCTGTTTTTGATCTGATCCAGTACGATCGTTGTATTTTCCGTCTCCCGGATCGCGCTGGTTCCGTATGCCTTATAATCCGTCACATGGTAAGATTTCATAATCTGCGCAAATTCCCGAAGCACACGGCACAGCTCATCCATCTTCCGGGGACTGATTTTTTTTGTATTATAAGTATCTGCGCCCAGCGCCAACCGATGTCTGATATGTTCGATCTCGCGCATGCCGCTCTTGGAAGAGATCTCATAGATTTTCATGGCAAGCTCAAAGGAACCCACATCAATCGCAGCAAATGTCTTAACAGCCATATTAAAAGCACATCCTTTCCCAATTAGTAATTTCCCAAAATCCTAAGATTAATTGCTTCCTCCCGAAGTCCGCACAATGCATTCCTCACCGCGCTGTCAGCAAGATTGCCTTCAAAATCAATAAAGAAGCGATATTCCCAATTCTTCCCCTCAATCGGACGGCTCTCGATCTTATCCATGTTCAGATCATTATAGATAAAGTGGGACAGTATATGATACAGGGAACCGCTTTCATGCGGAATCTCAAAACAAAGGCTGATCTTTTTCGCATCCTTTAAAAATACCTTTTGGTTGCTGATAATGATAAATCTGGTGGAATTACCGGTCACATGGTTCACGCCCTGCTGAATGATCTCCAGACCATAAACCTGCGCCGCATAAGCGCTGGCGATTGCCGCCTGCGTTACGTCCTGTTCTTCCGCCACCTTCTTAGCAGCAAATGCGTTGTTCTTCATCGATATCTGATTCCAGTCCGTATGGGTCCTGAGAAAATGTTCTGACTGCATCAATGACTGCGGGTGGGAATAGACGCGCTCTATCGTCTCCATCGTCGTCCCCTTGCAGCCCATCAGGCAGTGCTCGATCTTAATGACCTGCTCCGCCACAATAAAATGCTCAAACTCCGCCAGAAGATCATAGATCTCGCTGACAATGCCCGCCGTAGAGTTCTCAATCGGAAGGACGGCATAGTCTGCACTTCCTTCGTCCAGCGCCAGCATCGCATCCCTGAAAGTATCCACATGGAAATTATCCACGTCCTCTCCAAAATACTGTTTCATGGCAGCTTCCGAATAAGAGCCTTCCGCCCCCTGAAATACAACCCTGCTTTTCTTTTCAATCTTTGGGATCTGTATAAACGGAAGCCTTACATTTCCGCCCGCCTCCGCCAGCCGCCGGTACTGCAGCTTTCTGCTGATGGACATCAGCTGCTGGAACAGTTCCTCCGCGCCTTTGGCATTAAATGCATTATGGGTCTGCCCTTTGACTGCGGCAATTTTCTGCATCTCCCGTTCCTTATCAAAGACTTTTTTACCGCTTCCTTTCTTTACCTCCGCAACCTGTTCCGCCAGCTCCATCCGCTGCTCAAACAATGCGACCATCTGCGCATCCACGGCATCTAACTGTTCCCTGATCTGTTGTAAATCCATCTTTGGTTTCTGCTCCTTCCGGCTATATTATTAACACTTTACATCTATATACTTCCTTCAGCAGCTCTGATCCTGATAAAAAATTACACTTTTCTATCTTTCTGACTGCTTTCTTTATACGATAATTATACATTCACAATTTATGATACGCAATATTTAACATCATACTTTTCCCGTCTTTTACGCCAACCCTTTATGTCAGAGCAGTCTTACTGCATTCAAAGCAATTTTAGGCTCTGACTCAAATTGACTTCTATGATCCCAGCGTCTGCTCCCGATATCTGTTGATACAGGCAAATATCTCCTGCCTTCTCGGTCTTGCGGACGGTCTGGTCGTGATCTCATCCAGTCCCTTTTCCTCCATAGTTTTTTCCAGCAGTTCCACGATCTCCGTAAGACTTCTCTTTCCGTCCACAAAATGAAGATGGGCATATTTCAGAAGTTGTCCCAAAGCGCACAGCTGTTCCTCATCCACAAGCTGCTCCACAAGACGCAGATCAATACACTCCCTGTCAATGGATATGCTGTCCATCCCCAGCGTTTTTATTTTCAGACGCGGTTCCCGAAACGCCTTGACCGGGCGCAAGATACGCCTGTGTGTAAACTGGGCGGACGGCAGATGACCGGTGTCCACGGATTTTCCAGAAGCCATTTCTCCCCCGCCTACTCCCATTGCGCCTTTCCTGTATTCCGCCGCTTCCTTTTTGGCACGTTCCGTGATATCCAACGGATGATAACAGTCCATCTGTATGATGGCATCCGCCACATAGAAATAAGAACCTGAACTGCCTGCCACCAAGATTGTAGAAACTCCCTGCACTTCATATATTTCCCTTACCCTGTCAATAAAGGGAATGATCGGCTCCTGATCCCGCAGCACCACCCTCTGCATCAGTTCGTCCCGGATCATAAAGTTTGTTGCGCTGGTGTCTTCATCTATCAGCAAAACATTTGCTCCCGCCTCTATACTCTCTGATACGCCTGCTGCCTGAGAAGTGCTTCCGCTGGCATCCTCCGTATCAAAGGAAACCGTATCTTTTCCGTTTGGCAGGTTATCAATAAACATGGAAATATCCACATTCCGTATACTTCTGCCATCCTCCGCCCTGGACTTGACCGCGGTATCGTCCGTAATGACAAATTCTCTCCCATCTCCCGCAATATGATTGTAAATCCCCAGTTCCAGTGCTTTTAACAGAGTGGATTTCCCATGGTAACCACCGCCTACGATCAGGGTGATTCCTTTCTTAATTCCCATTCCCTTAAGTTTCCCCCGGTTAGGAAGATCCATGGTAACCTCCATGGAAGCAGGAGAGATAAATTCAATGGCATCCCTCATGGGTTTGTCAGACGCGCCGCTTTCCCTTGGCAGAATGGAACCATTAGCCACAAATGCCACCAGTCCCTGTTCCTTTAACTGTCTTCGAATCTGCGTCTGATCCTCCGCCAGTTCCATGACCGCCTTGATTTCCTTCTTTCTCTCTGTTTTATATTTTTCATAATACAGTGTACTTTCCACACACTCCGGCAGAAATTCAAACAGTATTCTGATCAGCTCCCTGCTGTTAATCGTTCTGCCGTTGGCAGGAAATCCCACATGCAGCCTTACTTTTATGCTTCCGTTGGATTTATCCACTACACAGGCAGTACGCTCCAGTATTTCCTGTCCCGGTCTTGTAATGCCCACCGCGCCGCTTTTTCCGCTCCCTTTGGCTACATGGTTAAAAGCAGCCAACTGTCTTCCAAAATTCCGAAGAAGATGATCTTCCAGCGCAGTACGCTTCTCTCTTGTATCATAACTTTCCTTTGGAAATGCTCCTTTCCTTCCTTCCACATAAATACTGATATCCGAGGGAGCCGCAAAGGGGTCTCCCTGTACATGGTCAATGGATAAAATATAATCCCCGAAATCATAGCTTCCTTTTGTATCCTTATATGCCGGATAACTTTTATGATCTATATTCTGCAATAAAATCTTTAAATCTCGGTCTGTTTTCATTTCCGATCACCATTCCTTTCTGTATGATTCAACATTACGCAGCAATTCCTTCCAAGAATTGCCATCCGTATATTATCCTATCATGTTCCCTTTTGAATATCCACACTTTCTTTTCTGTCCGCTTTACTTTTCTAAGGAAACGCTTTCATCAGCGTTTCCTTAAAGTAACAACTTGTTAGGAATCTTGCAGCATGCTATAATCAGTGTGAAAAATCGGGATTTGGCAAGATGAAAGGAAAATAGAATGGAACTGACAAACGAACAGCGTAAATATCTCGGTTTGGAACTTATCGAGCCAGATTGGGAGCGTATGGAAATCCCTAACAATTGTATAAAACCTGAACTGTCAACAGGAAAAAATATTTTGTTTTTTGACGGCGATATCCTTCGAAAGGTTATTTGGTTAGATAATAACGGATATTTTCGTGAAAATTCGTATAGACTGCGCACGCAGGGCAATCGCACAATGATTGCACCACTTACTGAAAAGGGTAAACCAAAACGCTTAAACGGTGTCAATATTCAGCGCTGTACACCTTACGGAACATATTTTGATTATAACGGAGGAATTCTAATAGCAAATCACACAACACAGCAGACCTACTATTCTTCAGCATTTGCGGGTATTCCAATGATGGGACAGAGTGAACTTCAAGACTTTCTTGACAAATGGATTGACGATACAACCGATGTGGATTTAGCTGCCATTCAAGCGTTCGTACATATGAAACGAAAGCGTTGTAAATATAAAGAAGGTGACTTTTTCCGTTTTAAATATGACCGCAGAAATTACGGCTATGGACGGATTTTATTTGATGTAGAAAAATATGTGAAAAGCGGTGGGAAATTCTGGAATATTCTAATGGGAAAGGTACTTTGCGTTTCAGTTTNNNATATTATAACAGACAATCCAANCATAAGTANTGAAGNNTTGCNAAAGNTCCAAANCTNNCCATCTAAATACATNATGGACAACCGATTTTTTTATGGGGAATATGAGATTGTCGGGAACGCACCGGTTCCAGAAAATGTTGATTATCCGATTATGTATGGGCGTTCTATCAGCGCACTTGACAGAAATAAAATTTGCTTTTGTTGTGGCAGGGATTATCGTGAAATTCCACTTGAAAATAATGAGCTTCTCTCTATAGATTTTAAAAACCATGGTATAAATTGGTCACTTAATGTTAATAAAACACTCGTCGAGGACTGTATCAAGGCAGGTACAAACGAACCTTATTGGAAGGTCGATCGTAGAAACGATTTACGCAACCCTATTTTTTCAAATGAATTAGCCTTTGTATTGAAATAGATGGGAATATAACTTCCAGTTTGACAAATGAAACCAAAGCATTGACGGAGGCAAAATATGGAACGATTAGAAGCATTTGAAGCTATGATGAAAATGATTCTTGAACAATCCGAATCTGAAAAAATCATGATGGACGAACTGAAGATGCAGGGCAAGGAAAAATCTGCAACATATCAGCAGTATCTGGGAAATCGCTTATTTTATTCCCGTATGATTGCACTGTATAAAGAATATGGTCTGTTAGAGTGACGACTTCCGGCTTGTCGGGAAATTGAGCAAAGCAATAATCGGGATTTGCGACACTGAATATAAGTCCAATGAAGGAGAAAACGGAGCATGATCTGGTTGAATCTGCCCTATAAAAATGCCAGAATGTGATAGCATGGAGGTTGAAAATGAATAAACAAATGAACGAATGGTTCTTCAAAGGGATTTCTTGGCTGATCATGGTGGTCATTGTCCTGCTGCTTTCGGCAACGCCGATCTTCAGAGGCAGTAAGGAACAGCAGCGCTATTGCAAAAAGGGGATGCGCCTGCTTGCTACGCCCAGGACGCAGGTGCTTTCGCTGCCGGCGCTGGGGATCTTCATCATGATTTTTTTTTGCTCCATTTTGTATCTTGAGATCGCTGCGATCGGCTCATGGGAGAAAGCATGGGGGGAGGCGGGCGGCTCGATCCTGCTTTGTCTGGCTTTTGGTCTGTTCATCCTGATTGCCGGTTTTTTCACGGCATATTGCATGCAAAAAAGACATATCCTCTATGATGAGGAACAGCTTCTCATCGGGAGACCGTTCCATACATATCGCCGACTGACATGGCGCGAACTCGCACGGATGGAAATAAAAAACCAGGACGCATTTAACCTGTATGACAGGGATGGCGTAAGACAGATTTCGGCGACCGCCAATCTTGTGGGATATCATGATTTTTACGAGACGGCGATGCGGCATGTAAGACCGGAAAATGCAGTAAGAAACGGAAACGCAGGCTCCTATCAGCGCAAATACAGTGTGACTGCAGGCGAGGGCATACTGCGTTACCGCACCGGCGAATATGTGACAATGCTGGCGGTCAGTCTGATGATGGCGGCAATGGCCATTATGATAGGATCAACTTCAGAGGAAGGTCTCGGAGCGTGGCTTTTTTCCAAAGAGGAGCTGGGAGCAAAGCTTTTTATGACAGGCCTTTTGATCATCAGTGTTGTCTGCCTGATCTATACGAGTCTGCAAAAGATCACCTATGACAGCATGCGGATCACGTTTGAACATTTTCCGAAAGGCGCTAAGAGCGTTGGGTGGAATGAAGTGCAGCGGGTCGGATATTCCACGGAACATAATTTCAGGATCGTCACGCTATATACCGCCGATAAGACTTATGTGATCATGGAAAAACAGTTCCTCAAGGGCTTTTCGGAATTTATGGCTGAGCTGCAGAAGCGGTACGGCGCGCCCCAGGACGGCTGAATAGTCTGTATCGCGGATTCTGCCGCAAAAATAATCAAAGCAAAATTCAGCTATAGCCGGGCGCTGAATTGCAGCAAATACTGAAAAAGGATCCGGAATCTGCTTCGTATTTTCTTGCATCGACATGCTCCGTATGTTATACTAAGACAGATATCATCAGATACCTTATGCAACGGTTTGTGATGCATCTATATTAGCTCTAAATCATATAATCAAGGGAGGGAATACCATGACGGTCAAAGAATGTATTTTAGAAAGACGCAGTATCCGTAATTTTACTACCAAGGCAGTTGAGGAATCCGTTCTCCGGGAGATCATCGAGGAGGCATCCTATTCCCCCAGCTGGAAAAACACGCAGATCGTCCGCTATATTGCTGTTTCCGATCCTTCCGTAAAGGAAAAGCTCAGCCGCTGCACTTCCGGTTATCCCCACAACGGCGATATTATCAATGGCGCACCGACAGTCGTTGCCGTAACGATGATCAAAAACCGCTGCGGTTACGAACGCGACGGCTCCTATTCCACCACCAAGGAAGACGGCTGGCAGATGTTTGATGCAGGCATTGCGTCACAGACATTTTGTCTCGCGGCACATGAACACGGGATCGGCTCCGTTATCCTCGGCATTTTGGATTATGATGAGATCGCAAAGATACTGCAGCTTCCGGAAGACCGTGAATTGGTCACATTGATCCCCATCGGCTATGCTGATGAAGCGCCGACAGCGCCAAAACGCAAAACCGTAGATGATTTATTAACTATTATATGACATTAATGGAGAGATTTTTCTCTCCATTTTTTTGAGCTGCTATATATTATTTTTTGAAGCTGCACTATGTTTTGACGGGAATACAGATGAGCCGCTAAAAGTTAGTTGATTAACCGGCTGCTTCTGTTTCAAAAAGAAATATAAATTTATTGATCTGAAAGGAATACATTATGAGACATTTAATGAACCCACTTGATTTTACTACCGAAGAATTGGAACAGCTTTTCGACCTTGCCGACGATATCCAGGCGCATCCCGACAAATATGCGCATAAATGTGAAGGTAAAAAGCTGGCAACCTGTTTTTATGAGCCAAGCACCCGGACAAGATTAAGCTTTGAATCTGCCATGCTAAACCTCGGAGGGCATGTCATCGGCTTTTCCGACGCCAATTCTTCTTCGGCTGCCAAAGGGGAAAGCGTATCCGATACGATCCGCATGATCTCATGTTATGCGGATATCTGCGCCATGCGCCACCCCAAAGAGGGCGCGCCCATGGTGGCTGCCACCAAGTCTTCCATTCCGGTCATTAACGCCGGAGACGGCGGTCATCAGCACCCGACGCAGACTCTGACCGACCTGCTGACCATCCGTTCCTTAAAAGGACGCCTGAACAATTTTACCGTAGGTTTATGCGGCGACCTGAAATTTGGACGTACCGCGCATTCTCTGGTCAACGCCCTTGTCCGTTACGATCATATCAGCTTTATCTTTATCTCGCCGGAGGAATTAAAGATCCCCAGTTATCTGCGGGATAAATTAAAAGAACTGCATATTCCGTTTAAAGAAGTCATCCGTCTGGAGGACAGTCTCCCGGAGCTTGATCTTTTGTATATGACACGTGTCCAGAGAGAACGTTTTTTCAATGAAGAGGATTATGTACGGTTGAAAGATTTCTATATTCTGAATAAAGAAAAGATGAAGCTGGCGCCGGAAGATATGCTGGTGCTTCACCCCCTGCCCCGCGTCAACGAGATCTCCGTCGAGGTGGATGACGACCCGAGAGCCGTTTACTTTAAACAGGTGCAATACGGTGTCTATGTCCGTATGGCGCTGATCCTGACACTGCTGGAACTTGCCTGAGTTTACAAAACCGATGCCGCAGCAATCCCTTTATGGCAGACTGCAGCATAACAAAAATATCATTGACAGAAAGGAATACACTCATGTTAAATGTAGGAAAAATAGAAGAAGGATTTGTTCTTGACCATATCCCTGCCGGAAGGAGCATGTCGATATACTATCACCTCGGACTGGATAAGCTGGACTGCTGCGTGGCGATTATCAAAAACGCCCGAAGCAATAAACTTGAAAAAAAAGATATCATAAAGGTGGAGTGCGACATCAATACCCTCAATCTGGATGTCCTTGCGGTCATCGACCACACGATCACGGTCAATGTGATCAAAGCCGGTGAGATCGTGGAAAAGAAAGAGCTCGTTCTGCCGAAAGAGCTCAAGGGCGTTATGAAATGCAAAAATCCCCGCTGCATCACTTCGATAGAACAGGAGCTGCCTCACATTTTCTATCTGGCAGATGCAGACAGAGAAATCTATCGCTGTAAATACTGCGACGAAAAAAACAGCGAAAAAATGTAACCTGTTTTTATCAGCCGATACCGATCACTTCATTTTTCGGCTTGGACGTCTGCACAACGCTGACAGCATGGAGAACGGGACCTTCCCCTTTGTAATCCGCAAAAAATTCTTTTTGGGGGATCACAGTCACCTTAACCCACTGCCTGTTCTTTAAAGCGTCTGTGCCATCGTACCGGCACACGTATCCCAGAAAAGCGATATCCTCCGCACAGCAGGTCATGACCATCCTGCCCGGTACGAAATATCCCTTGGGAAAGTTTTCTGATTTTAATACCATGGCGGTATATACGATCTTTTTCCCTTCATATCGTTCCAAATGATCCATCATATCCATATACCATATTCCAAATGTATTATCATCCAGCTCTATCGTATCTGATTTCAAGTCATAAGGAAGATCCTCTTCAAAGATTGTATCGATCTCTCCCTCAGCCGTCTCAAATACAACCTCTGTCTTGGCATTGACCGCCTTAATATTTCTCCGGTAACTGCCCAGACTATCTATGCAGTTATCGCATCGGTTGAAGATGATCAGCTCCGACTTACGGACCATCTCAGCTACCATGGCTTTCATATTGTTGTAGTACATCGGAAATGTCTCTGCATTAATACAGGTAATCTGCTGTTCCAGAGTCCAGTGAAACGGCATCTTTAATCCCTTCATATTCCACATGCCGTTATACTCGATCAGAATACGTTCCGGCGTATGCTTCTTCTCCAGCTCTATCAGTCTGGAAGTCTTAAAATCCGCCTCATCTTCCAAAATTTCCACAACCGTTCTGGAATTGTTCAGAATCTCCTCATCATACTCCACTTCTCCCTCTTCGCATAGAATCAGCAGCGTCGTACCTTTGATCTGAAAATAATTCTGCTGCAATGTATAATTGATAAATGTGGATTTCCCACTGTCAAGAAAACCATTAATCATATATACCGGTTTCATGCTTAGCCTCCCTTATCTCTGAGTATATACAGACAATTGTAACACTGCAATGCCTGATTTACATAACTCATCACTCAAATCTCGGTTTTTGCAAACCTCTCTTATTATTTAGCAAACAGCTTCTTCAGGTTCTCCTCCACCAGCTTGGAACCGATCACGCAGATCTTACCGGTCACCTGTGGCTGCCCTTCCCTGACATCACTTTCCCCCGGAACATAATCAAAATAGATCCATGTTCCGTCCTCCGCAGGCACCATACCCTTCGCCCGGAGAATAATGCCGAGCTCTTTTGATTCGTCCAGAGTTTCAAGAATCGTCTCGATCTCCTGTTTTGAATATTTTGCAGGAGTCTCCATGCCCCAGCTGCCAAATACCTCATCTGCATGATGATGTCCGTGATGATCATGGTCATGACATCCGCAGGTGCAGCCTTCGCCATGATCGTGGTGATGATGATCGTGTCCGTGATCTTCCTCATGATCGTGATGATGGTGCCCATGTCCTTCCTCGTGATCGTGGTGAGCGTGTTCATACCCGTGACCTTCCTCGTGATCGTGGTGAGCGTGTTCATGCCCGTGACCTTCCTCGTGATCATGGTGATCGTGTTCATGTCCATGCCCTTCTTCATGATCGTGATGATGTTCATGATCGTGCTCATGCTCCTCCTGCACCTTCTTCAGGAGCTCTGCCAAAAGATCCTCTTCCTTCTCGATCGTCTCCCTGATCTTCGTTCCTGCGATCTCATCCCATGGCGTCGTAATAATGGTCGCCTTATCATTATGCTCCCGCAGCATCTCCACCGCCGTCTTTAACTTATCTTCCTTCATATTACCGGTACGGCTTAAAATGATTGTCCCTGCATGCTCTACCTGATTGACAAAAAATTCTCCAAAGTTCTTGATATAGATCTTACACTTCGTCGCATCCACTACAGCAACCGCACTGTTCAGTGTCACCTGCTCGCCAAGATCAGCATCCTGTACCGCCTTCACGACGTCTGAAAGCTTTCCCACACCGGAAGGTTCAATGATGATCCTGTCGGGCTGATATTTATCAAGCACCTCATGAAGCGATGTTCCGAAATCTCCGACCAGAGAACAGCAGATGCATCCGGAATTCATCTCTTTGATCTCAACGCCTGCTTCTTTTAAAAAGCCGCCATCGATACCGATCTCACCAAATTCATTTTCAATCAGAACAACCTGCTCACTCTGATAAGCCTCCTTCAACAGCTTCTTGATCAGTGTGGTCTTACCTGCCCCCAAAAATCCGGATACTACATCTACTTTTGTCATTTTCTTCACTCCCTTTAGATTTAATTATAATATAATTTCCAAATTTTCCACGACTTACCCAATTCACTCATTTGTGCTCTACTTTAAGAATCCGTCTACAATCTGCGCTTCCGCCTCTGCCTCCGTCAATCCCAGCGTCATCAGCTTGATCAGCTGCTCTCCTGCAATTTTACCGATCGCCGCCTCATGGATCAGACTGGCATCCACATGATTGGCTGTGATCTCCGGAATCGCCCGCACGCTTGCGCGATCCATAATAATCGCATCACATTCCGAATGACCGGAACAAAGATTGTTTCCATTGATCTTTGCCAGAAACACCTGTCTGGAATCGTCCCTTGCCACCGAACGCGAAATGACATTTGTACTGGAACCATTTCCATTCAGTTCAACTTCAAAAGCTGTTTCCGCCGTCTGCTTTCCATGGGTCATCAGCTTTTCTTTAATCAGAAGGGTCGCCCCATCCGCCAGCGTTGCTTTCGTCGAACGTCTGGTAGAATCTACCCCCTTGATCTGCACGGTATCCATCTCCATATAAGCATCCTCTGCCAGATCGATCACCGTGGACGGATTCATGATCCGCTCCCCACTTCCGTCTCCCTGTCCGTAATGCTTCTCCACATAACGCACCTTAGAATTTTTTCCTACGTGGAATGTGTGAATACCGCTGTGCTCCGATGCCTGATCCCCGGCATTGTGGATACCGCAGCCCGCAATGATCGTCACATCACAATCCTCGCCGATGATAAAATCATTATAGACCAGTTCTTTTAACCCTGTCTGGGACAACAACACCGGAATATGCACACTTTCTTTCACTGTACCCGGTTTGATGATGATATCGATGCCCGGTTTATCCTCTTTGGTTACGATATCAATATTGGCAGTCGTACCACGTCCGCCCGCCTGTCCATTGATCCGGAGGTTATAAGCGCCTTCCGGCACCTCATGCAGTCCGGCAACCTGCTCCAACAATGTTCTCTGTATGCTATCCATTTCTCCTCCGACTTTCCCTTTTCTTTATACTAAAGCAGAGCAGACGCTCTCTCCGGTAAATAATCCGGGGTAAATCTCATCCTTCGACCCGGATCCGGCGATCTCTCCATCTGTCAATACCACAATCCTGTCCGCAATATTTAAGATCCTCTCCTGATGGGAGATGATCAGGATCGTCCCCTTCGTCCTTTCCCGCATCTTATCAAATACCTGGATCAGGTTCTGAAAGCTCCAGAGATCAATTCCCGCCTCCGGTTCGTCAAACACAGATACCTTTGTGCCCCTTGCAATGACCATCGCGATCTCGATCCGTTTCAGCTCTCCTCCGGACAATGACGCATTGACCTCGCGGCTGATATAATCCCGCGCGCAAAGTCCGACCTCAGAAAGATAATGGCACGCCTCCCCTGTCGTAAGCGGTTTTCCCGCAGCAAGCGTGATCAGATCCTTGACGGTGATCCCCTTAAATCTGACGGGCTGCTGAAATGCATAACTGATTCCCAGCTTCGCATGCTCTGTTATATCCATATTCGTAATATCCTGTCCATCCAGCAGGATGCTTCCATCCGTAGGCTTGATAATCCCCGCGATCAGCTTTGCCAGTGTGGATTTTCCACCGCCATTTGGTCCGGTGATCACGGTAAATCCATTCTCCAACGTCAGATTGATATTTTTTATGATCTCTTTGTCCTTATCTTCCTCCGAGACCTGATAAGAAATATTTCTTAGCTCCAGCACTTTGCATCTCCACCTGTTCTGATTATTTTACACTGCCCGTCAGTCTATGATATCTGATTCCTTAACCATATTTTTAATTGTTTTAGTAATAAAAAACAATGTCACAAGATCGGATATTCCGCTATATACAAGTCCGCATCCAATCAGCACAAATACAACGTCCACGATCCAGAGCGGTTCCACAATAAGAAGTATGCCGAATCCCATATTCAACACTGAAAGGATTAAAATAATATACCAATATACATACTTCATTCGAAACATATCTATCGCATTCTGCAGTTTTACAATACCGCTGAATAGTACAGCGATCCCCAGAATCGTCGGGATCAGTCCCTTGATCAGCTCCACCCGCAATAGGGCAACCAGTCCAAGAGAAATCGCGATCAAGCCTATCACCAGATCCTTTCTGTAAAAATCACGTACCAGGTCTTTTCTGATATAACGGATCACAAATATTACGCCCACCAGCATGATTGCTACACCGATAGCATAACAGATAAAATTAGAGGAAATATCCGGCCAGATGATAAGCACGATTCCATAGAGCAGACAAAGCAGCGCCGGCAGAACGGAGCTTGATCTCAAATCTCTCAATCTTTCTTTGATGTACTCTTTCCTGTTCTCCTTCTTGTTGTCCTTCAAGTCTGTCAACCTTCCTTTCTCTCAAAGAATCCCCTACAGCATTTTAGTATAGCACTTTTTCCCAGCATAAACAATAGCTAAGAATTATAGGCTTTATGTCTGATTCAAGCACATAGGACACATTATTTTTAGTAAACACAGATAAAATCAGCGCTTTCTTTGAAAACTACCTGTGCAGACGATTTAAAATATAGTAAAATATGATAAGATATTAAATCTGCAATCATTGTAGTGAAATCACAGCAGTGATTTTACTGCCGCCAAAGGAGATATATCGATGAAAACAAGCAAAAATACCGCACCAAATATTCCTGCTCTTTTCATGCTCGGCTGGGCCGGTATTCTGATTGCCGTACTCGATATTCCTTTTAAAACCTCTATCACTTATCCTACATTCCTCCCTTTTGCAACAGAAGCGCCTAATACTGTCGATATGGTGATTAATCAGGTAATTGGTCCTGTCTTTACGTTGGATCTTATGCCGGATGTATTGGCTTATATTCTGATTTTGATCTCTATAACCGGTCTTGGCAAAATGAAACGGTACTTTTACCGGCAGATCCCCCTGATTATTATATCCATGGGCATTTCCACCGCAGATAGGATACTGCCGTTTTACTTAAATGGCAATCTTCGTTTCCGGCTTGGCTACCTGTTTTATTTCCTTGCCTGCCTTGCAAAAGTCGTTGCACTGTTTGAATATTCCTTCTGCTATACCAGAATGGAAGAATGTCGTGCCAATCACCGGGACAATACGGTGACGGTAATCATTTTGATGATATCCTTTTTTACGGGCTTCATACATGATGTACTCGCTTTTTACCAGCTGACGATCTCCTCTTACATTTATTATGCCGTCCAGCTTTCCACATTATGCTATACTCTTTACCGCCTCTGGATAAGAAGGCGGTATCTTACGCAGACGTCCTAGTTTACTGTCTCATTGACATCCGGCAAAACTCCGTAGAATATACCTGATGCAATTCAAACATTCGCAAAAACAGCCAGTTTCCACCATATTGATTGAAACCGGCTGTTTTTGATATCTTCTTATCCTTGCTCCCGAAATATCCTTTGAAGTGATACACTTCTGTCCACGGGCACTCTGAACCATATATGGGAGATTACGCCCTTCCGCAGCACTTCTTATATTTCTTGCCGCTTCCGCAGGGACAGGGATCGTTGGGATACACCTTCTTCTCCCGATGAACTGTCGTAGAAGACTTCTGCTCTTTGTACAGCTTTTTCTTGGTCTCCGCATCAAAGATCTCGTCCCACTCCTCTAAACCATACAGCCACTCTGCATCCGCAGCAACCATATTCTTATAAAGAAGCTCTTTGTCAAACCCGAGATTGACCTCTGTATTCTCATCCATCGTCTCGATTGGATTGGCTTCCTTTAAACTGTCATTGATTCCATCCAGAAATGCCACCATATGCTCCAGACTGATCTCATACTTCTCAGCCAGTTCCTTTACTGTCCCTCTGACCACTTCATCCGGATTCTTTAAAAGTTTGATATAGATATTTTTCTCTACACCAAAATATATATTCCACATCTTCTGCAGCTGCATTTTGTCTGCATTGGTATTATATGCTTTGGCTCTCCATTGTTCCAATAATGTCATCACTCTTTACCTCTCCGTATCTTTTTATTTTTGAATCACAAACTGCTTCTCCATTCGCCGTTCTTTACGACAGTCCTATTATACCGCAAATATTTTATGAAATCAATCCTCTATACTACAGAAGACGCACATTGGAGGGATTCACAAAAAATTCAAGTCCCTTATTCAGCAAAGCTGCCAGATAAGAAAAAGAGCTGTTCGACATGATCAATCCCCTGCATTTACTCATCAGGAACAAATCAATATAATTGGCACCGTCTACATTTCCTTTCACAAATTCTATCTCATCGCCATCTGAAAATCCCAACTCCGCATAATGCGCCTCGCACCAGTCCACCTCATCAGAAAACAAATAATAAACTGCATCAGGATATTCTTTCTTGATTTGTGACACTGCTTGACTGTAAAAAACCTCTCCGATGAACCAGTCCAACTTGACAAAATCTCCTCTGCGCACATGGACTCCCACTGACTGTGTATTTTCAATGCGATTCCATATCCTTCTGTTTTCCGTGTCCTTTGGCTCCTGTAAGGAAAGTTCCGACAGAAAAACATCCCGATAGAAATTCATCCATGCCCTATTGATCCAATAACCATGATAATAGATATTTTTTCCGGGAACTCTTAAGATCTCCGGATAGTAGCCATTACACGGAATGGGATATACTTTTCCTGTAAACGGATTTTTCTGTGGCCACTCCGCATCCTCAGCAACCATGTCAATCAGAAGCCCCTTTGTATACCTTTTCCAATTCATATCCGTTATGCTGCTTCTTCACCCAGAAAAAGCTATCATCCAGATACCACGGTCCATACTCCGGCGCTCTTAACTGCGCATAACGGTAAAAGATATATTGAAATGTCTGGTTGGCAAGACCGCCATTCAGATATTGAATACGCATCTTTGTATCCTTTCTCAAATATGATTTCATTTTTTTTATTTGTAATGAATATTATTTTCCGATACGGTCATAATAGAAGTAGTCAATGGAATCCCCTCCATTGGTCTCCTCCCCTTTTTGGGAGCCGGAGCGTTTTGGTCCGGCTCTTTTTTATGCCTTCTTCTTTTTGATATATTGGATCGCGTCTCTGACAGATTCCACCGCAACGATCTCCACCTTGCCGCCCTTTGGCGTCTTTATTCCCTTTAAACGCTCCAGCGATACCTTAGGCACGACGCATATCGTAAATCCCATTTTGACCGCCTCGCCGACACGCTGCTCAATCATGCTGACTGCCCGGACTTCTCCGCTCAATCCCACCTCACCGACCGCGATCATCTTATCATCCAGCGGCTGGTTCATAAAACTGGACACGATCGCCATGGCAATCCCCAGATCGACTGCAGGCTCCACGATCCGCATGCCGCCCGCCATGTTAACATAAGCGTCACAATTTCCCAATGATAATCCCAGCCTTTTTTCGAGGACTGCCATCAGAAGATTTAAACGGTTAAGGTCTGCACCCGAAACCTGTCTTCTGGGAATCCCAAAATTGGTCTGACATACCAGCGCCTGTATCTCGATCAGGATCGGCCGGGTTCCCTCTAT
>WFLX010021453.1_pt1 | contig 22890 bp, 24 predicted proteins | sample 4967041 | NCBI WGS metagenome assembly WFLX01 (sample SAMN12857096, study PRJNA449069) | gut metagenome | isolation source: stool from male and female vole | host: Microtus ochrogaster | place: USA:Florida | collected 2017
AAAGGTATGGGTCACAGCTAGGAAGAAGAGAAGCAGGCTGTTGAATGTGGTTATTGGCAGCTCTGGCGCTACAATCCCGAACTCGAAGCCAAGGGTGAGAATCCCTTCTCGCTCGACTCTAAGGAACCGGATTGGAGCAAGTTTANCGATTACCTCAANGGTGAGNTTNGTTTCGCTTCTCTCNACAAGATGCAGCCCGAGGCAGCTGAANAACTCTTCAANGCAGCCGAGGAGAACGCTCGCTGGCGCTACAACAACTATANACGTCTCTCTGAGATGAAATGGGATAAAGACCCCGAGATGACTCCTGAAGAGGAATCACTTCGCCAGAAATAAAACCAATGCTATGTTTGGCAAACGATAGCCTGATATAGTATCCGTAATAAAATAATGCCGCCAATGCTTTCATCTGATTTTGAGCATTGGCGGCATTGTTTTATTTTTCCGGGTGGACTGCTGATCTCAGCTGCATTTCCGGTAGCAGAAACGGTGAGTGCTGATAACAGAAAATAGGCGGATGGTTTCATNGATCTTAGATTTTTCACAAAATTAACAATAAAAAACACGTTGGTCAACTGCAGATGAGATGAATTATTCTTGCAAANNTNTAGNGCTGTNTTANTTTTTTTGTANTTTTGTGGCATTANCTCTCANTAACTATGCCACAANTTGCAAATTCTGATTACATAGANCATACNNGTATTGTAATATCGGTTAATCCCGGAGCAAATTCTGTGACGGTAAAAATTGATGACTGTGGTGATTGCGGCGATTGTCCTGCCAGCAAAATCTGTGAGGCCACCGGACAAACTGAAAATACTGTCACCATCATTACCCCCCATGCTTCATCTTATAAACAGGGTGATATTGTCAACGTAAGGGGCACTGAGCAGATGCATCGGAAAGCTATAATTTATGCCACGGTGCTGCCTTCCATAGCATTGGTCGCAGTAATGGTTTTGGTCTATCTTCTCACTTTTAACCAGCTTGCAGCCGCCCTCTCCGGCATCGCAGTGACTATAGTGTTTTATGTGGTGTTGTGGGCGTGCCGCAACAAGATCGCACATGAATTCTCGTTTTCAATAACCGGCGCTCCGGAAAGGGCAAAGTAACATAATTATAAATACTACCTGACACATGGCTATAACTATATCAATAATAGTTCTGGGAGTCATAGGCCTGATTGCTGCTGTGCTCCTGTTTATCGCTGCAAAGAAATTCTTTGTATATGAGGATCCAAAGATTGGGGAGATAGAAGAGTTGCTTCCGGGAGCTAACTGTGGTGGCTGTGGTTTTTCGGGTTGTCACGCTTTTGCTATGGAGTGTGCCAACGCCAAATCAATGGATGGACTTAATTGCACAAGTCTGGATGACGAGGGCATGCGCAAGATTGCGGCAATAGCCGGTCTGACGCCGACTGCAGCCCAAAAACGTGTGGCTATAGTGAAATGCAGTGCATCGTGTGAGAACCGTGACCCACGCAATTATTATGACGGTGTACGTTCATGTGCAATTGAAGCCTCGCTTTATCAGGGGGAATCTGACTGCATATATGGTTGTCTCGGATGCGGAGACTGTGTTAAGGCCTGTCCATTTGGAGCTATGCAGATGCTGGCTAATGAGGCCCTGCCACATGTTGACCTTGATAAATGCACAGGGTGCGGAAAATGTGTGGATGCTTGTCCGCGCCACTTGTGTGAATTAGTAAGAAAACCGGATGACCGCCCTATAGTGTGGGTGGCATGTGCAAACCGTGATCGTGGCCCGATTGCAATGAAAGAGTGTGGAGTAGCGTGTATTGGCTGTTCAAAATGCCGTAAAGTGTGTCCACAAGAGGCTCCCGAGATTTCATCTTTCCTTGCCAACATAGATCAGGAAAAATGTACCTCCTGTGGAGAATGCATAAAGGCTTGTCCACGCCATTCTATCACTTCAACAGACCCGGACTATTTTACANTACNTGACACTACAGACAACAAATAATGATGACATTTAAGAAAGGAGGTATCCATCCTCCCGANAATAAAATAACTGCCGACAAACCGATTGTGGCAGCTCCTGTCCCTACAGAAGNNAGGATAATGCTGTCACAATCAATCGGAGTGCCGGCGAAACCGATTGTGAAACCGGGAGATACNGTCACGAGCGGACAAATGATTGCCGAGGCAGCCGGATTTGTCAGTGCTCCCGTTCACTCTCCTGTAAAGGGAGTGGTAAAAAAAATTGAGCCTACACGCACTCCGCAGGGGATATGGCAGGATTCTATCGTCATATCTGTTGAGGCCTTGGATAACGACAGCCTATCGCTCAAACCACGAACAGACGATGAAGTAAGGCGCCTTTCAAGTGAGGAGATTGTATCCATCATTGGGGAATCAGGTATAGTTGGGCTTGGAGGCGCTACATTTCCCACCANGGTGAAGCTTACGATTCCCAAAGGTAAGATAGCCACTACCGTGCTGATAAATGGTGCGGAATGTGAGCCATATCTTACTTGTGATGATGCCTTGATGAGGGAGGAGGCCAACAAAATAGTAAAAGGAGCGCAACTCATAATGAGAGCCACCGGGGCGCGAGAATGCTTTATTGGTATNGAGGATAATAAACCGGAAGCAATTGCTGCCATGACTAAGGCTGTGAACTCAGTGGCAAGCATGGGTGTGGTTACTCTTAAAAAGAAATATCCGCAAGGAAGTGAGAAGCAACTGATATATGCCATCACTGGAAAAATTGTCCCTGCGGGAGGATTGCCTATAGAGACAGGATGCATAGTGGATAATGTTGCTACAGCTTATGCAATATATGACGCTATCTATAACCGTAAGCCGCTCACCGATAGAGTTGTGACCGTCACAGGACCATCTCTTTCAAATCCGGGGAATTTTTTNGTAAAAAATGGCACCCCGATAGATGACATAATAAAATTTGCGGGAGGATTGCCGGAAGATACAGGTAAAGTGATAGCCGGAGGCCCTATGATGGGCCGGGCCATCTCCTGTCTTGAAGCGACTGCTACAAAAGGGCTTTCCGGTATTGTTGTGNTGCCTGNATNNGAATCAGTGCGTAAACNGTCTCAGCCGTGCATAAGATGCTCAAAATGTATCTATGTCTGTCCGATGGGTCTCGAGCCATACCTTTTTATGCTTCAGGCAGATGTAAGAATGTGGGAAAGCATGGCNGAACATGGAGTAATGAACTGTCTGGAATGTGGATGTTGCAGTTATGCNTGTCCTGCCAATCGTCCTATTCTTGATATGATAAAACTNGGTAAGCAAGAACTTCGTAAATCCAAATCATGATCTAATGAATAAACTGATTATTTCCATATCTCCCCATATCNATTCCGGCGATAGCATAAGCAGGCGCATGTGGAATGTAGTGATAGCATTGGTTCCGGCGCTTGTGGTGGCTCTATGGACTTTCGGACTTCCGGCGTTGTGGATAACAGCAATATGTATAGGTTCGTGTCTTTTCACGGAATGGGTGATAAATCGGTATATGTTTCACCGGCCATTTTCTCTTTCGAATGGTTCCGCTTTAATTACAGGCATCCTCTTGGCCTTTAATCTTCCAAGCATATTGCCCTGGTGGATGGCTATTATCGGATCTATTGTGGCTATAGGTATCGGTAAAATGAGTTTTGGTGGACTTGGGTGTAATATCTGGAATCCGGCTCTTGTGGGCAGGGTGTTTCTCCTGATCTCTTTCCCGGCTGCCATGACCACATGGCCAACGGGCATTGACTCGGTCTATCATACTACTGCTGCAACGGGGGCATCCGTACAGGCAGATGCCTCCTCCGGTGCCACCCTCCTTTATTATATCAATGAAGGGAATGCCTCTCTTTCTGATTATAATTTCCTTGACATGGCGGTCGGNCATATGAATGGTTCGCTNGGAGAAGTGGGTGGTATCGCTATTTTAATNGGCCTTATATACATGCTNGCCACCCGCACCATAACGTGGCATATTCCGGTGTCTGTCATTGGTTCTGCAGCTCTTTTCTCCTGGGCATTCGGTGGGAATCCTTTGCTTGACATTTTCGCCGGTGGCTTGCTTTTGGGGGCAGTGTTTATGGCAACCGATTATGTCACTTCTCCAATGACTCGTAGCGGCCAATTGATATTCGGATTCATGATTGGATTCATAACAATTATCATAAGGCGTTATGGGGCATATCCGGAAGGAATGTCGTTTGCCATACTTCTGATGAACAGTTTCGTGCCATTGATTAACAAATATTGTCGTCCGTCGATATTTGGAGAGAAAGAAAGGAGGCTTACAACATGAAGAAATTAGCTTCCACTCTTCCAAACATGATTCTCTCCCTTGTAACAATTACCGTCGCCTCGGGTGGGTTATTAGGTTGGGTCTATTCCATCACCAAAGAGCCTATAGCCATTCAGGCAGCNCAACAGCAGCAGGCGGCCATAGCCGATGTGGCACCAAAATTCACTAATGACCCGGAAGCGGATAAATGGGAAAAAACCATTGACGGCAATCNATTCACGGTCTATCCGGCATATGACGATGGAAAACTTGTCGGGGCAGCCGTCAAGGGCGAGTCGATGAATGGTTTCGCAGGGCAGATAGTAGTGATGTGTGGATTTGATGCCGACGGCACAGTAAGAGACTACCGAGTGCTTCAACAAGCGGAGACCCCGGGTCTTGGCACTAAGATGGAAGATTGGTTCAGAGATCCGGCTGCCGCACGGTCTGTGATTGGTAAGAATCCGGCTACAACCAACTTTCACGTCACAAAAGATTCCGGCGGAGAAATTGANGGNATCACCGCTGCCACAATATCTTCAAGAGCTTTTCTGGAGACNTTGCGTAATGCTTTTGAAGCTTATAAAGACTATCAGAATAATGACCCGTCACGCCATAGCGATGCGGATACGGGTGCATCAAAACAAGTTGAGAAATGAATAAGTATTTTAAAATATTCTATAACGGCATTATTCCNTCTAATCCGGTCTTAGTGCTTCTGCTCNGAATGTGTGCCACACTTGGCACTACCTCTTCGGCTTACAACGGACTGATGNTGGGCATAGCAACCGCAGCCGTGCTTATATGTTCAAATGTGGTTATCTCAATGATTAAAAAGTTGGTGCCTGACAAAGTCAGGATTCCAGCCTTCATAGTTGTGATCGCCACTTTTGTGACGGCACTCCAACTTGTTGTCAACGCATGGCTTCCATCCCTTAACGCCTCGTTAGGAATCTTTATTCCGCTTATAGTGGTCAACTGCATTCTCTTGGGAAGGGCTGAAGCCTTTGCCAGTAAGAATGGAGTGTTTGCCTCTTTCCTTGACGGACTGGGGAGCGGGATAGGTTTTACTTTCGCACTTGTGCTCCTCGGCAGCGCGAGAGAAATTCTTGGCACAGGCAAAATATTTGGTTTTGAGCTGTTTCCGGAAGATTATGGCATGCTCTTGTTTGTGCTCGCGCCTGGAGCTTTCATTGCGTTAGGTTATCTCATCGCTGTCGTAAATAAAATTCGCAAAACCTGCTGATCGCCATGCTTACCTATTTATCAATTATCGTAACCGCAATATTCATTAATAATATTGTATTCTCACAGTTCTTGGGCATTTGTCCTTTCCTGGGGGTATCAAAGAGAATAAGCTCAGCTCTCGGAATGGGCGCGGCTGTTACGTTTGTAATAACGATTGCAACTGTTGTGGCGTGGCTCCTTCAGACTTATGTGCTTAATCCATTAGGCTTGCAGTTCCTGCAGACCATCGTGTTTATTCTTGTCATTGCATTCCTTGTGCAGTTGCTTGAGATTGTGATGAAAAAGACAGTGCCCGCTCTTTATCAGTCACTCGGTGTCTTCCTGCCGCTTATCACTACTAATTGTGCTGTGCTGGGCGTGGCAATTCTCGTTATTCAGAAAAATTTTAATCTGATGGAGGCTGTCACTTACGGCATAGCTACCTCCGTTGGCTTTACGCTCGCCCTTTGGATATTCGCCGGCATTCGTGAGCAGCTGGAACTNCTTCCAGTCCCTAAAGCCATGAAGGGAGTGCCTATCGCACTTATAAGTGCCGGCATCCTTGCAATGGCGTTTATGGGATTTTCCGGAATAAAATTCTGATATTTCCCATTTTTATTTAATAAANTTANTCNTGAAAACTGCATTTGTCAGTAGTTTTNAGGACTTTTATTATGATTCAGCCGCAAAAATAGGGGAATGATTCATTTTTCTTACCAAATATTTTTGTATNTGATTTATTTGTGCNTACTTTGTNACCGAAGCTCTCCTTTAATAAATAGTAAACGCCTTAACCCCTGAGCAAATGAATTGCATGTCATTTATTCTATTGGCTGCAATGTCGAACAATGGCATTCAGCAGGCACCTATTCATCCGGCACAGGAGGAACGAGGCATTATGTCTGATTCCATAGACACGCATGTGGTGAAGGTGGAAGAGGCGGGAAGGGATGCTTTTTATGCGCTCAAGACAAATCTTGCCCCCTGGGCACTCGTCATTCCGAACATAGAGTTTGAGCTACAGATTGAGAATCGAATCACTATATCCAATGCCCTATGGTGGTCTCCTTATTTTATCAGTCATAGTTNTTCAGTGCGNGCANTAGCCGTNCTGCCGGAAGCGNGATANTNGNNNGGCAATCCTNGNANAGGTCANTTNTTAGGCATACATACCGGCATAGCATGGTATAACCTCAGGAATAAAGATATCCGCTACCAGGATGTCAATCGCCCTTTACTTAACATCGGCATCTCATATGGATTTTCTTTAAGCCTTAACAAGCATCTTAATGCTGAATTTTCGATCGGTGCCGGCTATGTCAACACAAGCTATGACAGGTTTTATAATATTGACANCGGAGCAAAGATTGATGTCAGGANGANTTCTTACNGGGGGANAGACCGTCTTGGAATAANTCTGGTCTATCACTTTGATTTATAAACTGTAATATCATGAAAAGGGTAGGCACTGCAATAGAGAATATATGTTTCTTCTTACTTATGCTTGTCATGGTAAGTTGCATACACACATTCCCTTCAACCGATAGTGTTGACCCCACTTTGTTGGAAGTAGGCGTCGATTTAAGTCTTGATATTGATTGGACTGTGATAGACTATCCATTGTCTAAAGCTGATGNTAGCAAACCCATCAATGACTATCGTCTGATCATAGAGCTATCACGGAATGGGAGCTATGTGGGACGTTATGAATATTTTATGACTCAGAAGGAATACGAGCGTGGAAACATAAAACTTAAAATTCCCTTTGAATTTCGTGCCGTAGGTTATAAGGCGTCAATCTGGCTTGATTGTGTTGATGCCCTTACCCATAACTCTCTTCACTATGATGCAAAATATCTTTCTTACATCAACAGGATGGATCATCACATATCCTGGGATGATGAGAAGGCATGTGTTTTTGGAACAACAGATATTAATCTTCAGGCTTATAGGGATAAATGGGGAAGTAAGGTCCTTGTGCCAATTCACCTTAAGTCTCCAATGGGGAGATTCAGGATAATTGCTACAGATATGCCAATGTTCAGTGAATATGTGGCGGAGTCAATAGCGAAAGGGGAGACTTACTCTGTGTGCGTGTCTTTCGAGGATAACGTGGCACAGGCATTCAATGCGAATGACGGTGTGCCCGTTGACTATCTTGACAATCCGGAATATTATTTCCCTTTATCAAAATCTGCTCTTATAGCTGATTCTCCGGAAGTGGTGAGTGGTATGCTGTTTGCGGGAGAAGGGGGAAGTGTGGTTTCAGCTAAAGTGGTGATATATAACTCTGCAAGGGTTATAGTGTCAAAATCTCCTACCATAACATTCCCTGTTGAGCGCGGAAAGATTACGGTCGTGACAGGTGACGTGCTTACCGAATACTATACCAACACGATCAACGTGAATAATATTTGGGATGGAGAGATAGTAATTGAAATATAAACCCTAAAATATAAATAATATGATTAACCACAAACATCTATGGAGCTTAATGGTATTTGCCATTATTGGAGTGATGACAGGCTGCACATCCACAGAAGTTATGGAGCCGTCTAAAACGGAAGGGGAGCGTGGCACCCAGGTCACACTCAAGATTGAAAATCATAATCAGGGCAGTCAGACACGTGCCGGCAACGATCATCAGCTTCGCTATTCAGCATTGCTTTATAGCGGGTCGCCATTGTCTGAGTTGACAAAGAGCGATCTGATTGAGAGAAAGGAGGCTCTCGCCTCNTCCAGTGGAGAGGCTGTGATTACTTNTCAGGTTCCGGNAGGCACATATNCTTTTGTAGTGGTANGAGACTATATCCCTTCGGATAGTGAGCCGGATGATAATGGTCACTATGAGGATATGTATTATGATATGACCAATTCCCCCTCACAGATTTTTATGCGATCTTTCAAAGATTTCAATTCATCACAGACCATCTCTCAGCGATGTGTGAATAATGAGAATTACGATTGTTTTGCTCAGGCATTCACATTAGATAAGGGAGAAGCCCAGATTATTAAAGATGTGAGATTGGAGCGTATTGTGAGTCGCGTTAGTTTTGTCAGCACAACGCCGGCTCCTTCAGAGTTAGATAAAATAGAATTTACAAGTTTTGATTTTTTCTATCATCACAATCTCTCATCCAATATAGCAGGCAGTCATGCTGCTTCTAACGGGGTTTCCAGATTTTCTATTCCTGCAAACATTGATGACGCCACAAATGAGGTTTTCTTTTTCTATACGTTGGCACCAGGCCTAAAAATGGCTGACGGACAATTGGGAGATATAGAATTTTCCATAAAGTATAAGGATGGCACCGTCCGTAATGTCACGACCCATGGAAAGAAGGTGGAGCCGTTCCGGAATTATAAAATAGTTATAAAAGGAGCTTTCCTTTCTGATATGGAGACTCAGAAAGGTGATATAATCCTCAACTTGTCTTCTAATCAGAATTGGGAGAAGACCGAAAATCTATAGGATAGGTTCGATTTAATCGAATTAATATCTTATAAGGTAATAGATTTATTGTGTTTATAATCAGAGTTTTATTATAAGATATGAAAATTTTATATAAAATTCCGGCTGAAAAATTTGGAAGTTTCAAAAAAAGTGACTAACTTTGCATCGCTTTTCGGGAGAAACCTTGCGAAGCCTTTAGTGGAATCTTCCGAATAAGCAATATGGTGGATGTAGCTCAGTTGGTTAGAGCGACGGATTGTGGTTCCGTAGGTCGTGGGTTCGAGCCCCATCTTCCACCCTTTCTTTAAACCGGTCTTATAGACCGGTTTTTGTTTTATAGCCAATTGACTATTTAAGGGAAACTAACTTTATTAGTAATTTAAAATCGTGGCAAACCTATGCATAGACATTTTAAAGTCTTCTTGCATGGGTTTGCCACGATTTTGGATCAAATCACAAATTACTCACCAATAAGATTTGACAGAATAGTAAAGAACTCCGGATTATGGCCTACAGTAATGTTGCGGATTTTTCCTTCCGGTCCAACAATTGCTTTGGTNGGGAANCCCTGAATGCCGTATTCTGNCATAAGAGGATTGTCTTGAGGACAGTATACATTCACCCAGGGAAGTTGATATTTGGCAACTCCCGCTTTCCAATCGTCCTCGCTTTCATTGCAGTCAATGCCAATGATGACGAGTTTATCACCATATTTTTCATNGGCCTCTTTCAGTTCCGGAAATCCTTTGATACACCAGATGCACCAACTCCCCCAGAAATCGAGCACAACCCATTTACCTTTGAAATCAGAAAGACTCACATCTTTCCCATCAAGATCTTTCAATGTGAAGCCGGGGGCATCCATTTCTCCTGAGGCNAGNGCNTGTTTCCCTTTTTCTTCATTATACTGAGCCTCTGCAAGTGGATAGAGAATNGAGGTCTTTGTCCGTTCCGAGAGTCNTTCAAAAGCGTTGATAAACTCCTCACCCTGAAGGTTNATTACTGCATAAACCACGTTGGGGGATGTCAAATTCTCTTCTACATAATCTTTTACTGCCTGCATGTAGTCATTATAGAGGTCCATCATTTGTTCTTCTGAAGGCTGTCCGGATTCGATCAGTGCCTGCTGTCTTTTCTCAAATGGTTTTGAAATGGCATTCACCTCACACACTTCCTCCATCAATGGGGAACCGGAAAATTTATAGTCAAACGGAGAAAATGACACAACATCAGCCGTGATTGTCTCATCAGGCTTAGCATAGATATTGAAAGAATCATTTTCCGATAATATCACTACATAGCGACTGCCTCCTTCAACTGAATCGATGGGAATCACAGCGGTATTGTTTGTCACGGCGATTGTCTGCTCATCCATTCTGCGGTCGGCCCGTGTCTTTGCATGTGCAAGTTTTAAGATCGGGGCATGATACACTCTCAGGGAATCGACACCGGAATCTTCCGGAAGATTCACAATGATGTCGGCATTTGCAGTGGAGGGCCATATTGCCCCCCAAAGTAGGCCTGCAAGAATTAATTTTTTCATATGGGTTATTTATAGTTATATGAAATTATAACGTTATATTTTTGAGTATGTTATTCTTTTCTATGTAAATTATGAAGCATATGCATGAACTGGTAGTTTTTAATCCCCCATTTGGGAGCGGCAACAATTTCCGGCGGGCTTTGGGAAAGAAATCTCTCAATGACTATATTATCAGGAACAATTCTGATAATCTCATTGCAAAGTTGCANATATTCGTCAAGCCTAAAAGGCTCTACGGAAATTTCACCTTCTTTCCATTGGTTAAATAGGGGAGTGTCACGGAGAATCTGTAGCTGATGAATTTTCAATGTCTCGATTGGTAACTTACAAGCTTTTTCAACACTTTGCAGAATCTGTCTATGATCTTCCCCCGGAAGGCCGGCTATAAGATGTAGGCCACAGTGCAAACCCTTTGAGGCAGCTCTGATTGCGCCACTTTCCACGTCTTCCCATGTGTGATGGCGGTTTATTCTCTCCAAAGTGGCATTATCAGATGTCTCGGCTCCGATTTCAAGGAATATCGGCAAGATTTTGTTTAACTCATAGAGAAGCTCTAAAACCGTATCCGGGAGAGTATCGGGACGGGTGCCAATTACAATACCGACAACATCCTGACATCCGGCTGCCTCTTCGTAAAGCCTACGCAATGAGTCTGGATCTTTCCCATAAGTGTTGGTATAAGATTGGAAATAGGCCAGATACTTCATGTGGGGATATTTACGTGCAAAGAATCGCTTGCCTTCCTCAATCTGTTGTTTCACAGAGGCCATCGTCATGCAATAGGTTGGAGCGAAGGAATCATTACGGCAATAAGAACAACCGCCATGACCGATTGTACCGTCACGGTTTGGACAAGAAAACCCGGCGTTGACAGAAATTTTCTGTACTTTGACGCCGGGAAATATTTCGTTCAGATAATCTGAATAAGTGCGCATATAAAAGATTAAAAGTTATGCTTTACGGTCAGGAAGTCAGCTATTACGAGAGCTGCCAGGGCTTTTACAACAGGAACGGCACGTACGGCCACACAAGGATCATGTCGGCCTGCCGGTTTCAGAAGGGTTTCTGCGCCATTGATGTCAACCGTAGGTTGGGCAATCATGATGGTTGGTGTCGGTTTGAAAGCCACCGAGAAATATATTGGCATTCCGTTGGAAATACCGCCCTGTATGCCGCCGCTGTAATTGGTGTCGGTTTTAAGGTCAGCACTATTTTCGCCACATAGGAATCTGTCGGCCGATTCATAGCCGTTTGCGTTAGCAGCTTCAAACCCAAGTCCGTATTCAAATCCCTTTGCAGCGTTGATCGACATCATGGCTGAGGCAAGCGCGGCATGAAGCTTNCCANATACGGGATTCCCGATGCCGGNAGGCACGCCTGTTANGACACATATNACCACGCNNCCTANNCTGTTGCCTGTTTTCTTTGTCTTCAGAATCTCCNCTTCNATCTTTTGCTTTGATTCCGAAGGCAGATCAAGAGGAATCNCCGGGGNTTTATTCTCCCTCAGGCGCGTGAGAAAATAATCAGAAAAATCTACTTTGCCAACCCGGGCAAGCACGGCATCAATGCTCACCCCTTTTGTTTCGAGCCATTGGGCAGCCAAAGCACCCCCTACTACCCAGTTGACAGTTTCTCTGGCACTGGCCCGTCCGCCACCGCGATGATCGCGTATGCCATAACGCATCATATAGGTGTAGTCAGCATGGTTAGGGCGGTATAATTTTGCCATGTCATCGTAATCGGAAGAATGCTGATCTGAATTCCTGACTATAAATCCGATTGGGGTGCCTAACGTGATGCCGTCTTGGGAGAGACCTGAAAGAAATTCCGGCTTATCTGATTCATTTCTTGCTGTGACAAGGGGAGAAGTGCCGGGACGCCGTTTGGCTATTTCAGCATACAGTTTGTCAAAGTCAATTCTGAAACCAGAGGGAAATCCATCGAGAATTCCTCCCATCGCCGGCCCATGACTCTCTCCAAATGTAGTAAGTCTCAGATTTCTTCCAAAAGTGTTCATACTCGGCCGAGGGTTTAATCTGTGGCTATATCAGCGGCAACCGCATCCGCAGCTTTTAGCAGGTCGGCGGGGGTCAGCTTTAGCTGCAGACCCCGTTTGCCTGCGCTAACATAGATGAATGGAAAAGACATTGCCTCTTCACTTATAAAAGTGGGATAATGCTTTTTCATGCCGATGGAGGTGCAACCCCCACGTATGTAGCCAGTGAGGGGTAGNAACTCCTTCATTGCAATCATCTCAACCTTCTTATTGCCTGAAACTTTTGCCGCTTTTTTGAGATCCACCTCCCGATTTCCTGCCACTACACATACAAGCAGTCCGTTTTTGTCTCCGCGTAGCACAAGTGTTTTGTACACCTGTTCAATAGGTTCGCCTAATTCCTCTGCCACATGGTCGGCAGCAAGGTTGTCGGGATCAACAGTATATTCCACGAGTTGATATGGAATTTTCAGCCTGTCTAAGATACGTGCGGCGTTAGTTTTTTCTGACATCTCTGCGGTTGGTTTATGTTGTTATCGGTCCATAGTGACGAGCAATTCCTCGTTGTTGCGAGTCATTTCCATGCGCTTCTTGATAAATTCCATAGCCTCGAGTGAATTCATATCGGCAAGATAATTGCGAAGAATCCACATACGGTTGAGAGTTTCCTGCGGAAGAAGAAGATCATCGCGGCGTGTGGAAGAAGCAATTATGTCTACGGCGGGGAAAATGCGCTTGTTGGAGAGTTTACGGTCGAGTTGAAGTTCCATGTTACCTGTGCCTTTGAACTCCTCGAAAATCACTTCATCCATCTTAGAAGAAGTCTCTGTCAGGGCAGTGGCTATGATGGTCAATGATCCGCCGTTTTCAATGTTGCGGGCTGCTCCGAAGAAGCGTTTTGGTTTCTGGAGGGCATTGGCGTCCACACCACCAGAGAGAATCTTACCTGATGCGGGCGAAACAGTGTTGAAAGCACGCGCAAGGCGGGTTATGGAATCAAGCATTATGACTACGTCGTGACCACATTCCACAAGTCTTTTAGCTTTCTCAAGCACAATATTGGCAATTTTTACATGGCGGTCTGCCGGCTCGTCAAATGTGGAGGCGATAACCTCAGCGTTGACGCTGCGTGCCATGTCTGTCACCTCTTCAGGGCGTTCGTCAATGAGAAGCATTATGATATAGGTGTCGGGATGATTCTCAGAAATGGCATTGGCAATATCTTTAAGCAGAATGGTCTTACCCGTCTTCGGGGGAGCGACAATAAGCGCACGCTGACCTTTGCCAATAGGGGCGAACATGTCAACCACACGTGTAGAGATGTTGGCCGAAGCGCCTTTGGTAATTTCAAATTTCTCATCAGGGAAAAGAGGTATAAGGTGTTCGAACGGAACCCTATCACAGATTACATCCGGCGACAGACCATTGATAGATAGCACTTTTACAAGAGGATAATACTTGTCGCCTTCATGGGGAGGTCTGATTGACGCTTCCACTACATCGCCTGTTTTTAGACCATATTCCTTTATTTGGTTTTGCGAAACATAGATGTCGTCTGGACTGCTGAGGTAATTATAGTCGCCGGAGCGCAGGAAGCCATATCCCTCCGGCATGATTTCAAGCACGCCGAAAGCGTTCAGAATCCCGTTAAGCTCATATTCCGGCTCCGGCGGAGTAGGATAACCCAGTCTCTGCTGCATCCGCTGCTGCTTTTTCATCTGATTTTTCTGCTGCTTTGACATGGGCTGTTGGGATGTGGCTCCGGGCTCACGCATCTGAATAGGCTGTTTTTGGGGGGAGGGGAGGGCAGCTTCTAAGTTTTTGTCCCGCTGGAGTGGTTGCTGTTTGTCGCCATTATTGTTATTGGCTACATTATTCTTCTGACCTCGTGGAGTAAAAGTTTTCCCTTTTGACGGAGTGAAGAAAGAGAAGAGTGACGAAGATGCGTTTTCATCAAGTTTTTGTCCACGCGGGGTGAAGACTTTCATTTTCGGTCGGTTGTCTTCTTCCGGAACGGGTTGATTTTCCGGTGATGGTGTCACCTCCTGAGTGACAGGTTGGCTGTCAGTGGAATCAGGGGAGGGGTTTTCGGNTTCTTCACTGCTTGTCTCTGTAGGTAAGATTTCTGTAGGGNCAACGGGNACANCTTCANTATTCTCGATCGGCACCAANGGAAATTCATTTATCGCNTCTTCAATGGCAGGAGTGGCTACTGCCTCTTCATTTTTAGGTGCTTGGGTTTTCCGGTTGCGTTTTTTTGGTTCGGATTGCGCTTCCGGCTGAACATCGTCATTGATGTTTTCTTCTTTTTTTACCGGCTCATTATTCTGTTGGTCAGCTGCTTTTGATTTACGGCCTCTTTTCTTTGGGGCTTCCTCCTGCTGAGGAATGGCATTATTTTCAGGGGCAGTATTTTTGTCAGCAGATTTCGCTTGACTGTCGTCGGCCGCCTTTTTAGTCTTTTTTGCCTTGGTTGTTTTTGATGCCTTCTTCTTTTCGCTTGTCTTCGATACGATATCTTTTGCTGATGATTCAGCTTGTTGGTCAAGAATGGCAGCAATGAGGTCATCGCGTGAGGCTGCGCTTCCGGTTTTTATACCCATGGATTCGGCAGTCTGAATGATGGTTGCGTCGTCCATGGCGTCTAAGTCATTGATATGTAACATAAAATGTTAATATGTTATGGGTTTTATTCACAGATCTTCTGTTCCTCATAGCTTCCTGCATTGNGCCACTATGGCATAAGATGAATGACATTTTTATACTGTCAGGGAGTTTCTGTTGCAAGGGGAGGTTATAACAGAAGATGGTGATGATTTGATTTTAGATATATTGTTGGTTATCGGGCAGTCATCTGCCAACATATTCCATAAATGATTGTATGAAATATGAGTTAAGCAATATAATGTAGGAGATGAAAGATAACCTGATAAAATAGAACATCGGCATGACATATGCCATATGTTTGATGATGCAAAATTAAGTATAAAAACTAAATTTCACAAATTAATAATATAAAAATTTTTGTTTTGATGGGTGGAGGAAAGAAAATTTTTGATTCATATATGGCTTAATATTATTGAGTTGCTGTTTCGTTTTTTATTTTTATTAGATAATTTGTTTGTAAAAAAATAAAGAAAATATTTGGTGGATTAGTNAATATATTATAACTTTGCCGCCNGAAAAGAAAAAAGGATTTATGAATAANATTCTCAANCATCGTCATCATCATCACCACCGGTTTACACAGGGGGCAAGGCTGACGTTGCGTTTATAATCCTTATAATTATTACATAAGATTTTGAAACCGCAGTTTCAGGTATATGCCTAAAACTGCGGTTTTTTTTTCTAAAATTATTGACCATATAATTATATATTCAGACATGTTGAAAATTGCAATCCAGAACAAAGGACGCCTCGGCGACGAAACATTGAGGCTGTTGGAGAGAATCGGAATCGAGATCGATACAACCAAACGCAAGTATCTCTCAAAAGCAGCTAATTTCCCAATAGAATTGCTTAATCTTCGCGANGANGATATACCTCAGGTGGTGGCTGACAATGCTGCCCAGCTTGGTATNGTAGGGCTAAACGAAGTTGAGGAGAAGGGTTATGATATAAAGATTATCAGACGGTTGGGATTTGGCAACTGTCGTCTNTCGCTCGCTATTCCAAAAAATGAGGAATATAATGGTCTTGAATTCTTCAAAGGTAAACGGATAGCTACTTCTTACCCTAATATACTCACCCGTTTTTTCAAAGAGAAAAACATTGAAATACGCCCGTTGGTTATNGCTGGATCAGTNGAGATNACCCCGTCGGCAGGTATGGCAGATGCTATTTTTGATATAGTTTCATCGGGAGGCACTTTGGTCTCAAATGGGCTAAAGGAGGTGGAGAGGGTTATGGACTCAGAGGCCGTTTTGATTGCTAATTCCATGCTTTCAGAAGAAAACCGTCAGCTACTTAATGAAATAGAGTTTCGCATTGAGAGCGATAGCATAAGCCGTAATAAGAAATACCTATTGATGAATATTCCCAATGAGTCGCTTGAAAAGGCTATAGAGATACTTCCGGCAATGCGTTCTCCGACAGTGCTTCCGTTAGCGGCTGAGGGCTGGAGTTCGATTCACTCAGTTGTAAATTCAGCGGAACTATGGGATAAGGTGAAACAGCTCAAGNGAATTGGGGCTGAGGGTATTTTGGTTTTATCGGTTGACAAAATAATAATATGAAGACATTTATAAATCCCGGGCGGCAACAATGGACTGTCTTGTCAGAACGGGCCAAGACATCTGAGAATAAACAGGTGGAAGCGACCGTTTCAGATATCCTGAAACGCGTGAAGAATGATGGCGACAAGGCACTGAAAGAACTTTCTGTTGAGATAGAAGGTCGTGAGATTAAAGGAGGATTGAAAGTTAGCGAAGCTGAATTTCAGGAAGCCGAATCGTTGCTCTCCGATAAGCTTAAAGGGGCTATAGAAGTAGCGGTAGAGAATATATCGGCATTCCATAAGGCACAGTTNCCNACCGAGATCACNATAGAGACATCTCCTGGTGTGACTTGCATACAGAGACCTGTTCCGATTCAGAAGGTTGGAATATATATTCCCGGGGGCACGGCACCACTTTTTTCAACCGTATTGATGCTTGCTTTACCGGCAAAAATAGCGGGGTGTCGTGAAATTGTGATGTGTACCCCATCATCCGGTAAGGATGGCAAGATATCGCCGTCTGTGCTCTATGCTGCCCGTCGCTGTGGTGTCAGTGAAGTGTTCAGGATAGGTGGTGCACAAGCTGTCGGAGCTATGGCATATGGCACGGCTACAGTTCCTAAGGTAAACAAAATATTTGGTCCGGGCAATCGGTATGTGACAACCGCCAAGCAGATTGTAGGAGCAGCTACGGTGGCAATCGATATGCCGGCCGGTCCGTCTGAGGTGATGATTGTGGCTGACTCTACTTGCCAACCGGAATTTGTGGCAGCCGATTTGTTGTCGCAGTGTGAGCATGGAGCTGACTCTCAAGGTATGGTGGTTTGCGATAGTGAGACATTAGCTAAAGAGATAGAAGCCGAGACATTTCGTCAGGCATCCAGTTTGCCACGAGAGGAATATGTAGAGAAATCGCTTGAAAACAGCAGGATAATTGTTTTCCCGAGACGGGAGGATATGCTTGATTTTGCAAATTATTATGGAGCGGAACACCTCATTCTTTCTGTTGCAGATCCGTTGGAGGCGGCAGCCTCTATCACGGCGGCGGGGAGTGTGTTCATAGGCAACTATTCACCTGAAAGTGCTGGCGATTATGCCTCAGGCACGAATCACACGTTGCCGACATCAGGATGGGCGCATAGCTATAGCGGTGTCAATACCGATAGCTTCATGCGTAAAATGACTATTCAGNCACTCACACAGGCAGGCTTGGGAACTTTGTCGAAAACTATTGTTGAAATGGCAACTGCTGAAGGGCTGACCGCTCATGCAAATGCTGTAAGAATCAGGATTGGAAATGNATATTAAGACACTTATCAGACATAACATATTATCACTTTCGCCTTACTCAACAGCGAGAGATGAATATACAGGNAAAATAGGTACNTTCCTCGATGCAAACGAGAGTCCGTTTGACAATGGCTACAACCGTTATCCGGATCCCCGTCAGAAGAAGTTAAAGGAACTTATCGGTAAGAAAAAAGGGATTAGTCCAGGAAATATATTTCTTGGGAATGGCAGTGATGAGGCGATTGATCTGTTGTTCAGGATTTTCTGTGTGCCAGGCCAGGATAATGCCATCGCGCTGGCCCCCAGTTACGGAATGTATGAAGTTGCTGGTGAGATTAATGACGTTGCGATAAGGAAAGTGCTCTTGAACAATGATTTCTCACTCCCTGTTGACCGGCTTCTTGAAGCTGCTGACGGGTATTCTAAACTGTTGTTTATTTGTTCACCGAATAATCCGACCGGAAATGCATTTGCCATAGAGGATATGATTGAGGTGATGGAAAGATTTAACGGGATAGTTGTGGTTGATGAGGCTTATATTGATTTTTCGGATAAAGCCGGATTGTTGGGTCAATTAAGGCGATACCCCAACCTTGTCATACTGCAGACCCTCTCAAAGGCATGGGGCATGGCAGGATTGAGGTGTGGGCTGGCGCTGGCGTCGGAGGAAATAATTGAGTATATGGACAGGGTGAAGTATCCTTACAATATCAATCTTGCCACTGCTGAAAATGTCGTAAGGCTTCTGGAGGAGCCGATTGATCGGCAGGTGGCTGAGATAAAGGAGCAACGCGANATGATGACGCGGGANCTTTCCAGATTTGATTTTGTCAAAAAAGTATATCCGTCTGATGCNAACTTTTTATTAGTAAAAGTAGTGGATGCCGATGACCTTTATGGCTATCTAATAACCAATGAAATAATTGTCAGGAACCGAAACCGGATGGCATTGTGTGACAACTGCCTNCGTCTAACGGTTGGGACACGTGAAGAAAACCGGAGAGTGCTTGATACACTCAAAACATATAGATCTCTCTAAAAATGAAAAAGCTATTGATAATAGATCGTGACGGCACGATTTTGAAGGAGCCNCCTGTTGATTTCCAGATTGATTCATTAGAAAAATTTGAGTTTGTCCCGGGNGTGATTACCGCTCTTGCGGCCCTTGCTTCGATGGATGAATATGAGCTGATTATGGCATCTAATCAAGATGGCCTCGGCACTCCATCATTTCCGGCCGAAGATTTTTTACCTCCCCATAATCTGATGTTAAAGACACTTGAGGGAGAAGGGATTGTGTTTAAGGACATTCTAATTGATCCCTCATTGCCGGAAGAAAATTCCCCAAACCGTAAACCGGGGATAGGGATGTTTAAGAAATATCTGGATAATCCGGATTATGACTTAAGTGAAAGTTTTGTAATAGGAGACAGACCGACCGATATTCTGCTGGCAAATAATCTCGGAGCAAAGGGAATACTGTTGCAGCCGGAAGAAGCCGAGGCCACAGGAGCGGTGCTGGTGACAGATTCATGGAAAGCCATTCATGAATTTTTNCGTGCCTCATNCCGGAAAGTTTCTATCAGGAGAGTAACGAGGGAAACAGCAATTTCCGGAGAAATAGACCTTGATGGTTGTGGAGNTGCCGACATCTCCACCGGTCTTCATTTTTTTGACCATATGCTTGAGCAAATACCCCATCACAGCGATTGTTCGTTGAGAATTGAGGCAAAAGGTGACCTTGCGGTTGACGAACATCACACAATGGAAGATGTGGCCATTGTTTTAGGTCAGCTGATATGTAAGGCNCTTGGTAATAAAGTAGGAATAGAACGATATGGTTTTGCTTTGCCAATGGACGAATGCCGGGCAATGGTGCTTCTTGACTTTGGTGGACGTTCGGAATTCATATGGGACGTGNAGTTTAGCCGTGAATATGTAGGTGACACTCCCACCGAGATGTATAAGCATTTCTTCAAGACGATGAGTTCTGAAATGCGTTGCAATCTTCACATAGCGGCCAAAGGTGAAAATAACCATCACCTAATAGAAGGTGTCTTCAAAGCTTTTGCCCGTGCCATGAAAATGGCGGTCAAGCGCAATGTTTTTTCAAATGTTTTACCATCGAGCAAAGGAATGATATGATAGCTATTATTGACTATAAGACCGGAAATCTCAGGTCGGTGATGAATGCGTTAAGACGTCTTGATGCTGAGTTTATCCTTACTGCCGATGGCAATGAGATAAGACGCGCTGACCGCGTATTGCTGCCCGGTGTTGGAAATGCAGCAGAGGCAATGGGTAATCTAAGGGGGAGTGGCTTGATTCCTGTTATTATGGGTTTACGCAAACCCGTGTTGGGAATATGTGTCGGGATGCAGGTCATGTGTCGTCACTCTGAGGAAGGCGATGTGGACGGGCTCGGGATATTTGATGCCTTTGTAAAGAAATTCACACCTTCTCCCGATCTGAAGGTGCCTCACACCGGCTGGAATCGGATAAANAACCTTGAAAGCCGTCTTTTTAAAGGAGTTACGCCGGGATCATTTGTCTATTACGTTCATTCATATTATGCCGGATTGTGTCCTGACACCATTGCCACTACCCGACAGGGCATCCTTTATAGCGCTGCCCTTAAATACGAGAACTTCTACGGGGTGCAATTCCATCCGGAGAAGAGTGGCGAAATTGGTGAATTAATTCTAAAAAACTTCCTTGTTTTATGAGTAGAATAGAAATAATTCCTGCCATAGATATAATCGGCGGAAGGTGTGTCAGACTNACACAAGGCGACTANNAACGGCAAAAGACATATGATGCTTCTCCTGAAGATATGGCTCTATGCTTCCNTGACTGTGGTGTGACTCGCCTGCATGTCGTTGATCTTGACGGAGCAAAAAATTCACAGCCTTTGAATTTGAATGTGCTTGAACGCATAGCCTTGATTCCGGGTCTTGAGATAGAATGGGGCGGAGGTATAAAATCAAGAGAGGCTTTGAATGATGTTTTAAATGCCGGGGCNGCGTATGTCGTGATTGGTAGCATAGCTGCTCGTAACCCGGATATTTTTCAGGCGTGGTTGGAAGAATTTGGTGGAGAAAGAATAATTCTCGGAGCTGATGTGGCAAATGGAAGGATCGCTGTAAACGGCTGGCTTGACACTGAAGAAATTGGCCCAGAGTACCTCGTAAGACGATTTCTTCCATCAGGGCTCAGGAGATGTATAGTGACCGATATTTCACGTGATGGCATGCTACGGGGTGTTGACGAGGAATTGTATGTTGGTTTGCAAAACAGGTTCCCGGAAGTCAATTTCACGGTGTCGGGAGGACTATCATCAGTTGAGGATGTTATCAGGCTCGACAGGCTTGGCCTGAGGAGCTTAATTATAGGCAAAGCTATATATGAAAATCTTATCCCATTAAAATTTATAGAGGAATGGTTGCGAAACGAATAATCCCTTGTCTTGACGTTAAGAACGGCCGCACGGTAAAGGGTGTGAATTTTGAACAATTGCGTGATGTCGGGTCAGCAGTTGAGCTTGGACAGTTTTATGCCCAAGAAGGAGCTGATGAGCTTGTGTATCTTGACATCAGTGCGTCGGCGGAGGAACGGGCTACATTTACATCGCTTGTGGAAAAGATTGCGNCGGGTATAAACATTCCATTCACAGTCGGTGGCGGTATTTCGTCGGTTGATGATGCGTCACGTTTGCTCGATGCGGGTGCCGACAAAATATCGCTGAATACGGCAGCCGTCAACAATCCTGCGCTTATAAATGATATTGCACGCAAGTATGGAAAGCAGTTTGTAGTAGTTGCCATTGATGCGTTATTTAATGATGAAGATGGTGTGTGGCGTGTGACAACTCATGGTGGCAAGCGAATGACCGATAAAGAACTTTTTTCATGGGCGCGTGAGGCGGAGAGTCGAGGTGCGGGTGAGATTCTGTTTACATCGATGAATCATGACGGCACACGCCGGGGGTATCCATGTGAGGCATTTGCCCATTTGAGCCGTGAGGTATCAATCCCAATCATAGCTTCGGGGGGAGCCGGAAGCATAGCAGACATAGCCGAGGTGCTGACTACCGGCAAAGCTGATGCAGCTTTGGCTGCCTCGATATTCCATTATGGAGAAATATCGATAAGCCAACTCAAGTGTGGACTGGCAGCGCAAGGAATTGATGTGAGGATTTAATCTTTTAGAAACTATAGAATACTTATTACGTAATGAATTTTTCAGATTTCAATTTTTCAAAACTGTCTGACGGGTTATTGCCTGTGATAGTTCAGGATGCGGTGACACTGAAAGTTTTGATGCTCGGCTATATGAATCGTGAGGCATATGATAAGACAGTGGTTACCGGCAAGGTGACATTCTATTCCCGGACACGAGGTAAACTATGGACGAAAGGTGAGACATCAGGACACTTCCTTGAGGTTGTGGATATGTTTCCCGACTGCGATTCTGATTCGCTTCTTTTGATGGCTAATCCTGTTGGGCCGACCTGTCATCGTGGCACCACCTCATGTTTCGACACTTCCGATGACACCGGTTTTATACGTCGGCTCAGTGATGTAGTGAGAAAACGTCACAGCGAAATGCCCGAAAATTCCTATACCACCCGCCTGTTTATAAAAGGAGTGAAAGCTATCTCAAAGAAGGTAGGAGAGGAGACTGCTGAGACAATTATTGAGGCAGTCGACGGCAACAGGTCGCGCTTTATATATGAAGCTTCAGATCTTGTTTACCATCTTCTCGTCCTTTGCGAGCAAATGGGAGTGACTATATCCGACCTTGAAAAAGAATTAAGGCTCAGACATTAAAAAATGGGTGAAATAAATGAGCGGTCAAATCTGTTTAGGCACGAGAGACTTTCAATCTGTTTG
>WFLX010379672.1_pt1 | contig 22888 bp, 20 predicted proteins | sample 4967041 | NCBI WGS metagenome assembly WFLX01 (sample SAMN12857096, study PRJNA449069) | gut metagenome | isolation source: stool from male and female vole | host: Microtus ochrogaster | place: USA:Florida | collected 2017
ATCGCTCTGCTCTCCTGCGGAGGCGGCGCTCACGCAGCAGGGCAAGGTGATGAAGGGCAGCTGGCACGCGTAGTGGACGAGGCTATCCGGCCCCTCATGGAGGAAAACGGCGTGCCCGGCATGGCTGTCGCGGTGACCGTGAGCGGCAAGAGATACGTCTTCAACTATGGCCTGGCGTCGAAGGAGGGCGGGAAGAAGGTCACGGACGATACGATGTTCGAAATCGGATCGATCAGCAAGACCTTCACTGCGACGCTCGCCGCCTACGCTGAAGCGCGCGGCAATTTGAGTTTAGCAGAGCCGGCCAGCAAATATCTCCCGGCGCTATCCGGAACGCCATTCGATGAAATCAGACTTCTCGATCTGGGCACCTATGCGGCCGGCGGACTGCCTTTGCAGTTTCCGGACGCGGTCTCCGGTGAGGAGAGCATGATCGAATACTTCAAAAGCTGGCGCCCGACCTACGCCGCAGGAACGTACAGGCTCTATTCCAATCCGAGCATAGGTCTGTTCGGCTATCTCGCCGCCAAAAGCATGGGCGCGCCCTTCGCCGATCTGATGGAGGAGACGGTCATTCGGGGACTGGCACTGAAGAGCACCTTCATCAGCGTTCCAGACGATCGGATGGACGATTATGCTTATGGCTATTCGAAGGCCGGCAAACCGATCCGGGTTACGCGCGGTGTCTTCGACTCGCAAGCCTATGGCGTGAAGACGACCGCTGCCGACTTGCTTCGCTTCGTAGAGGCAAGCATCGACGATACCGGCCTGGAAGAAATGCTACGGCACGCGATCACCGCAACGCATACCGGTTATTTCAAGGTAGGCCCCATGACGCAGGGCCTCGGATGGGAGATGTACGCTTATCCGCCAAAACTCGACGACTTGCTGACCGGCAATTCCGCCCGGATGGCTCTCGAGCCGAGCAAGGTTGACAAGATCGTTCCGCCGTCTGCGCCGCGCAAAGATATTTGGATCAACAAAACCGGATCGACCAACGGGTTCGGCGCCTATACAGCCTTCGTCCCGGCCGAGCGAATCGGCATCGTGATGCTCGCGAACAGAAATTACCCGATCGCTGCTCGCGTCAAGGCCGCATACCGGATCTTGTCGACCCTGGACGACAAGCTCGGCTCAGCCGATCCCCGCTGACGCCTTGCCCGCCATCGCGCCGCGCTCCTGGTCGAGGGAGCGCGGGTGCTTTGACGGCGCCGGTTTACCGCAACAGTCAGTATGCTCTTGGGGGTACGAACAGGCAGATTGTCTTCCCATAGGCTTTGCCCGACGCGGAGCACCAGTGGTATTCGCCATCGGGCGACATACGGACCCTGCTGTCGGCGTAGGGCAGGACTTCGCCGGTGGCTCTGACGATGTAGCCCTGCGGTCGCTCGCTGATGTCGTTTTGTGCGACCTTGCGGCAATCCATCGTCGAACAGCAGGCGCTCGGATACTGCCAACCATTCGGAGCGTCGTGGGCTAGGGCCGTCGTTGCGGACAACCCGGCCAAAAGGAAGATAAATCCACGCATGGGATCTCCTTTCAGGAGCAGTCACCAATCCGGACTGCAGCCGGCGGGTTCGCTACGGCGCTCGGGCGTCCAAGCGCCGAATCCGCGTAGCGGTTTGCGTGCTCCATGACTCATCCTGCAATCAGTTCCCGGTTTGAGGAACCATGCAGCAAGCTTCAAACCTGCGGATTGCCGAAATGATCCCTTGCGCCGCCGCCTATGTCAGCCGCGACTTTCGTCGCCATTGACGCGAAAGCCGTCGCTTTCGCCTTCGATGAGCTCCATCGGCCAGACCGCATTTGTCAACGCCTGCGGGTAATGCTCCTGGAAAGTCGGCATAGTGGAAAGCAGCGTCTCCGCAAGCGCTATGCCGAGGTCGCGCAGCGACAGACGGAAACAGGTGAGCGGCGGCGAAAGAAAATGCGCATGCGGGCTGTAGCGCCCGATCACCGCGATGTCGCGGCCGGGCCTGACGCCGGCTTCGGAAAGGCCCTGGTAAAATCCGATGGCGATCGTCTCGTTGACGAGCAAGGCAGCCGTCGGCCGGTCCTCGAGCTTCAGGAGTTCGCGTGCGATCTGATAGCCACCGGTTTCGTTCGGCGTCGATCGGAAGATCAGCTCCTCCTCCAGAGTGAGGCCATGCGCGGCGAGCGCTTCGCGGCAGCGGTCGACGAAGATGTAGCCGAGATTGGCGTCGTCATGGGGGCGGGTGACCGCGATACGGCGATGTCCACGGGCGACGAGACGGTCGATCGCGATCTGAGCCATTCCCTCGAAATCGAGATCCAGCCAGGGCCGCCCGACATCCGTGAGGCTTCGGCCGAGGGTAATGAAGGGGATGTTGCGTTCGGCCAGATACTCGATACGCGGATCGTGCCGCTGCGTGGCCGAGAGGATCAGGCCGTCGGCGAAACCGCGCGCAACGACGCGGCGCAGGTAATCGCTCTGATCCTCCTCGGACGAGCAGAGCAGGGCGACGAGGTCGAGCTTATGCCTGGCGAAGACCGCCTGCACGCCGTCGAAGACACTCATGAAGAAGGTGTCGCCTTGGCCGGTGATCTCCGTGCCGGTCTGCATCATGAAGCCAATGATGTTGGTGGTGCCCTGCCTCAGGCTGCGGCCCGACTGGTTCGGCACATAGCCGAGCTTCTCGGCCGCTTCGAGGACCCGCCTGCGCGTCTCCTCGTTAACGTCGGGGCGGCCGTTCAATGCACGCGAAACCGTTCCGATCGAAATATCGAGATGTTGCGCCAGGCGCCGAATTCCCTTCATGCGGAGCGTTTTCCTACTTCTCCACCGGCCGGCTCACTCGAATATACTAGCGATTGACGGGATCGAAGATATTGTGAGACCCGGTGGGCGAGCGAGCACCATCAGCCCGCCTTTCCTCATTCCGACCGAACTTCTGAAATCCCTATTGACATGTTTCGGAAAGTCCGCATAGTTCCGTAAACGTTTACGGAGACCAAGACAAGCCGGAAACGCCGGTTTGCGGGAGGAGAATAGTGATTTTTCGCGCAGTTCTTTGCGGGTGCGGAGCTATGGCCAGAGGTTGGCTCAAGGCGATTGCCGCGGACCGCGAACTTCAGTCGATAATCCGGGTCGTCGGGCTCGTCGACGTGAATCCGGAGGCCGCCCGTGCGCTCGCGGCGGAATTTGAAATCGAAGATGCCGTTATCGGTTCGGATCTCGATGCCGTGCTGACGGAAACGGCACCCGACATCCTCTTCGACATAGTCATTCCGGCCGCGCGCCGCGACGTCGTCGCGACCGCACTCCGTCATGGCTGCCATGTGCTGAGCGAAAAGCCGATGGCGGCGTCACTGGAAGCGGCTCGTGAATTGATCGAGCTCGCCGGCAATGCGGGCAGGATACATGCGATCGTACAGAACCGCCGTTTCATCGCCGGCATACGCCGCATCCGCCGCTTTATCGAAAGCGGGGCGATCGGCGACCTGACGGCCATCCATTGCGACTTCTTCATCGGCGCACATTTCGGCGGTTTTCGCGAAGAAATGGAGCACGTGCTGCTTCTCGATATGGCGATCCACACCTTCGATGCCGCTCGGTTCATCGCCGACAAGACGCCGCTCGCCGTCTATTGCCACGAAGAAAATCCGCGGGGCTCCTGGTACACGCATGGCGCGGCTGCAACTGCGATTTTCGAACTTGCCGACGATGTGACCTTCACCTATCGCGGATCCTGGTGTGCCGAAGGCGCCAATACGAGCTGGGAGAGCGAATGGCGCATCCTCGGAACCGAAGGCACGCTGCTCTGGGATGGCGCCGAGGCGCTCAGTGCGAACCGTGTCGCCGGCAGCGAAGGGTTCTTCCGTCCTCTTGCCCCCATCGAAATTCCCGACCCGGCTGACCCCCGTGAGACGCAGGGGCATGCGAGCGTGATCGCCGATTTTGTTGCGGCGGTACGTACCGGCACCAAGCCGGAGACGGTTGGCGACGACAATATCAACAGCCTTGCAATGGTGTTCGCGGCGATCGAAAGCGCCCGGACCCGGCAGCGCGTTACAATTTGAGTGAGGCATATAATGAGCAATCCAGCCAAATCCATCCGTATCGGGACCATGGTCAGCGCCACCAAGGGCGAGGCCGCGAAGCGCATCGGCGAGATCGCCGATCTGGGCTTTGAAAGCTTCGAGCCGTTCTTTTGGCAGACCACCAACGGACAGGATCTTGCCGAACTCGGCAAGCGCTGCCGCGACGCGATCGGCGACCGCGACATCACGATCTCGACGCTCGGGATGTTCGGCAATCCGCTGGAGGAAACCGACATCGATCTGCAGACGCTGCAAGGCTGGAAGGATTGCATCGACAACGCCCATCATTTCGGCGCGACATGCGTCGCCGGCTTCACCGGACGCATCCGTAACCGGCCATTGACCGACAGCCTGCCGCGCTACCGCAAGGTCTGGAGCGAGCTCGCTCAGCGCGCCGCGGACAAGGGCGTGAAGATCGCTTTCGAGAATTGCGCCATGGATGGCAACTGGGCAACGGGCGACTGGAATATCGCCCACAATCCGGATGCCTGGGAGCTGATCTTCAACGAAACGCCCGACGACAACATCGGCATCGAGTGGGAGCCTTGCCACCAGATGGTCTATCTGATCGACCCGCTGCCGCAAATCCGTAAATGGGCGCACAAGATCTTTCATGTGCACGGCAAGGACGCGACGATCCGCTGGGACGTCATTCGCGAGCACGGCATCTTCGGCAAAGAAAAATTCGTCTTCATGCGCACACCCGGCTTCGGCGACAGCAACTGGACCGACATCATCTCCGAGCTTCGGCTCGCGGGCTGGTCCGGATCCATCGACATCGAAGGATGGCACGATCCGGTCTATCGCGATGCACTGGAGATGACGGGGCAGGTGCATGCTCTGAATTACCTGAAAGGCAGCCGCGGCGGCGACTTCGTGGCCGACCGGGCCTGAGGCATGCCCGACGGCCGGTAAGGGGGCGCCGGTCGCGGGAAAACCCAAAAGAGGAGGAGTCCATGGGTATCCGAAAATATGCAATGCTGGGCGCATTCGCGCTCGCCAGCGTTTCCTTGTCAACCTTTGGCGCAAGCGCCGAGGACGTAACGATCAGAGTCTGGTCGCTTGATCGAGACATTCAGCCGGCACCGAACTTGATAAAGGATTTCAACGAGCTGAACTCCGGTATTAAAGTCGAGTATCGGCAGATCCAGTTCGATGACGTGGTCAGCGAAGCCATGCGGGCTTATTCGACCGGACAAGCGCCGGACATCATCGCCGTCGACAATCCCGAACACGCGCTCTTTGCGTCTCGCGGCGCGTTTCTCGATCTGAGCGACATGATCGCGAAGTCCTCCGTCGTAAAGCCGGAGAACTATTTCAAGGGGCCGCTCGCCTCCGTGACCTGGGACGGGAAATATTACGGTATCCCCAAGGCGACCAACACGATCGCCCTTTATTACAACAAGGACATGTTCAAGGCGAAAGGTCTGGACCCGAACAAGCCTCCGCAAACCTGGGACGAACTGGTCGAGGCGGCACGCAAGCTGAGCGACCCCGCTCAGAACGTCTACGGCATCACCTTTTCGGCAAAGGCCAACGAGGAGGGGACATTCCAGTTTCTGCCCTGGGCGCAGATGGCCGGGGGTGGTTACGACAACATCAATTCCGAAGGCGCGGTCAAGGCGCTCGACGTCTGGAAGACGATCATCGACGAGAAGCTTGCCTCGCCGGACACGCTGACACGCAGCCAATGGGACGCCACCGGTACCTTCAATTCCGGCAACGCGGCCATGGCGATTTCCGGCCCCTGGGAACTCGACCGCATGCTCGAGGAAGCGAAGTTCGATTGGGGCGTCGCGCTGATGCCCGTGCCGCAGGCCGGCGCTGAACGCTCTTCGGCCATGGGCGATTTCAATTGGGCGATCTTTGCGAACACCGAGCATCCGGAAGAGGCCTTCAAGGTCCTCGAATATTTCGTTTCCCAGGACGACCGGATGTTCAAGGACTTCGGACAACTGCCGCCTCGTTCGGACATCGCCATTCCGGCGACGGGCGAGCCGAAAAAGGACGCGGCTCTCCAGGTCTTCGTGGAGCAGCTGAAATATGCCAAGCCGCGTGGCCCCCATCCCGCATGGCCCAAGATCTCCAAGGCGATCCAGGACGCCATCCAGGCGGCGCTTACCGGGCAGATGAGCTCGAAGGAAGCGCTCGACCAGGCGGCGGAGAAGATCAAGGCGGTTCTTGGCTGACCCACCGCGCCACCGAAACGGTGAGCGGAATTCATCGGCGGGTTGTCGCGACGATCCGTCCCCGCATTTTCTCCCGAGAGAGGCGATCTCCGGCTTCGGCCGGGGTCGCCGCCGCACACTGCATGTTGCGCGCTGATGGTGCGCAGCGCTGTAGTCCGCACCATCAGCGGCTCAACGGACAGGTGATCGCAAATGAAGAGAATTTTATCCAGCATCACGGATGGCAGGGGCTTTGATGTCGGCCTCGTGAGCTTGCCGCTCGCCTTCCTGTTCGTTCTTTCCGGGCTGCCGCTCGTCTACAACGTCGTGATGAGCTTCCAGGAGGTCGACATGTTCAGCCTCGGCAGCTTTTCGCGGCCGTTCGTGGGCTTCAAGAATTATATCGACCTTTTCGGCCAGCCTGAAACCTGGCCCATTCTCCTCAATACCGCCATCTTCGTGACGGCCTCGATCGCGGGCCAGTTTCTTATTGGCTTCGGTCTTGCGCTCTTCTTCTGGGTCAGTTTCCCCGGTGCGTCCTGGCTTCGCGGCCTCTTCCTCGTCTCCTGGGTCATGCCCGGCCTCGTCGTGGGCGCCATCTGGAACTGGATTCTGTCGGGCGACTTCGGCGTACTCAACTTTCTGCTGCGCGAAACGGGTGTGATCTCCGGCAACATCTTCTGGCGATCGGATCCGAGCCATTCTCTTTGGGCGGTCATCATCGCCAATATCTGGTTGGGCACGTCGTTCAACATGATCCTGCTTTCGGTCGGCCTTTCAGGCATTCCGAAGGACCTCTACGAGGCGGCCGAACTGGATGGTGCCAACGCGTTTCAACGCTTCTGGACGATTACCCTGCCGATGATGCGTTCGACGATCGGCGCCATCGTCGCGCTCGGACTCATCTTCACGCTGCAGCAATTCGATCTCTTCGCCGCAATCACGTCCGGAGGGCCGAACAATACGTCCAATGTCACGCAATACTGGGCCTGGGACCTTTCCTTCCGCCAGTATGATTTTGCCAAGGGTGCGACGATCTCGGTGATCATGATCGTCTTCGTGATGTTCGCCTCCGTCGTTTATGTCCGCTCAACGCGCCATGAGGTCAGAGGATGAGTGACGCTTTCCGCAACCGCTTGATGCTGGCTGTCGCGTTGGTGCTCGCGGCCATCTATCTCTTCCCGCTTTACTGGATGTACATCACCGCGCTGAAGACCGGCTCGGCGATGTTCGCGACCCCGCCGAAGTTTTGGCCCAGCGAGCCGCAATGGAGCATCTACGCCCATGTCTGGGAGAGCCGCAACATGGGCCGGTATCTCTGGAATTCGCTCGTCATCGCCTTCGGCTCCGTGGCGCTGATCGCCGTGCTCGGCGTCGGATGCGCCTATGTGCTTGCGCGCTATCGCAATGTCTGGGTCGATATCGGCCTGTTTCTAATCCTCATGCTCCAGGTGCTGCCCGCCTCGCTGATGGTGACGCCGATTTTCGTCGGCTTCTCGCAGGTGGGCCTCCTTGACACGCCGCGCCTTGCCGTCATCCTGGCGATTGCTGCCAAAAGCATGCCCTTTTTCGTGGTTCTTGTCCGCGCTACTTTCATGAGCGTGCCGATGGAACTCGAAGAAGCGGCTCTCGTCGACGGCAATTCACGCATTGGTGCCTTCTTCAACATCGTGCTGCCGCTCGCCCGCAACGGGATTCTCGTCAGCGCGATCCTTATCTTCATGCAAGCCTTCGGCGAATTCGTCTATTCGAAATCGATGATCCAGGCTGTCGAGTTGCAGCCCGCAAGCGTTGGCCTGAATACCTTCATGGGGCCGAACACCAATGAATGGAACAACATCATGGCCTATGCCACGATCTATGTGACGCCCATCCTTGCCGCCTTTATCCTCTTGCAGCGCCGCATTGTGTCCGGCCTCACTTCAGGAGCCCTCAAATGACCCTTCAGATCGAGCTAAACGGCGTCAACAAGTTCTACGGCTCCTATCATGCACTCAAGAACATCGATCTGGCGATCGAGGAGGGAACCTTCGTCGCTCTGGTCGGACCTTCCGGCTGCGGCAAGTCCACGCTCCTGCGGTCGCTGGCCGGGCTCGAGAAGATTTCAGCCGGTGAGATGAAGATCGCCGGGGCGCGGATGAACGACGTTCCGCCGCGCAAGCGCGACGTCGCAATGGTTTTCCAGTCCTATGCGCTCTATCCGCACATGACCGTGGAGGAGAACCTGACCTACAGCTTGCGCATCCGCGGCGTGAAAAAGGCGGAGGCACTAAGGGCGGCGGCCGAGGTGGCGACGACCACCGGCCTTTCACACCTCATGAAGCGGTATCCGCGCGAGCTTTCCGGCGGACAACGCCAGCGTGTGGCTATGAGCCGCGCGATCATCCGCCATCCGAAGGCGTTTCTTTTCGACGAGCCCTTGTCCAATCTCGACGCGGCATTGCGCGTCCATATGCGCAAGGAGATCCGCGCGCTGCATGACCGACTCGGGGCGACCTCCGTCTATGTGACGCACGATCAAATCGAGGCGATGACCATGGCGGACCATGTTGTTGTCATGCGCGATGGCATCATCGAACAGCAGGGCCGTCCGCTCGACCTTTACGACCGACCTGCGAACCGCTTCGTTGCCGGGTTCATCGGTTCGCCGGCGATGAACTTCATCCCGGCGGTGGTGGAGCAAGATGGCAGACATCTCGCGCTCGACCTTGGCGCGACACAGGCAAGGCTCGCGCTTGTCGAAACCGTTCCAGCGGGAGCGTCGGTGACCGTCGGAATTCGGCCGGAGCATATCCGCATCGTCGGTGCGGGTCAGGGCGCCCTCGACATTCCTGTCGGTGTCGTCGAGTCGACCGGTTCGGCCACCTACATCACGTCCGCGACTCAACCGGAACTGATGGTCGTGGAGACCGGACGCTCCGCGGCGGTGGGCGGAGAGCTGATTGGTCTTGCTATAGATCCGGCTCAGTTGCACCTCTTCGACGCGGAAACGGGCAACAGGCTCGGAATCGGGAGAGCGCATGAGAGCGAGAAATTCGCGCCTCGCGCAGCCCCTCATCCCGCTGCCGCGACCTTCTCCCCGTCGTGACGGGAAGAAGGGGGAAGCCGCGTTTGCTCCGTCCTCTCCGCTGCTGGCCAAAGGAGGTAGCGCGCCACGGGTCCGCTTCGCCCCGCCTGCGGGGAGAAGGTTGCCGGAAGTCCGGATGAGGGGCCATTCCGCGTACCGTCAGCCCTGCCGCTCCTTGAGATTCAAGATCAGCCGCTCCTGGCCGACACGGATCACGTGCTCCATCGCTCGGCGCGCGCCATCCTCGTTGCGGCGCCTGATTTCCTCGACGATACGGATATGCGCGATCGCGACACGGTCGATCTCCGTTTCATCGGCCGTCGGGCTCGTCAGCTGAAATACGCCGATCAGCGCCGCTTCGATCAGGCTGCCGACCGTTCGCATGAACGGGTTGAGCGAGGCCTCGAGGAGGCGGAGGTGGAACTCGAGATCGGCCTGCGCCAGCGTGTGAGGGCTGTGGCCGGCATCGCCCATGGCGACGGCGAGCCGCATCATCCTGGCGATATCGGCATCGCTGGCGCGGCGCGCCGCAAGGGCAGCCGCATAGGGTTCGAGCGCCAGGCGAACTTCACTCACATGACGCAGAAACTTCTCATCGACACCCGCACCGAAATGCCATGTGAGCACGTCGCTGTCGAAGAGATTCCAGTGTGCTTTTGGCAGCACCCGTGTACCGATGCGGGCACGTGGAACGACCAGGCCTTTGGCGGCCAGCGTCTTCATCGCTTCACGCAATACTGTACGCGAAACGTTGAAGCGTGCGGCAAGGTCGGTGTCGCCCGGAAGCGTGTCGCCGACAGAAAACTCACCACCAACCACTGCCTGCCCGAGTTCGTCGACAACCAGTCTATGGCTCGTGCGCTTTCCGCGTTGAGTACCGAAGGCCCCCGGCATCTCGCCCGCTCCTGCGGCTAGGCCCGCTGTCGTTCGGGGCGCGACAGGTGAATGATCCCCTTCTGCAGCAGGATGAAGGCAAAGAGCAGGAGCCCGATCAGGATTTTGGTCCACCAGCTCGAGAGCGTACCGTCGAAGGTGATGTAGGTCTGGATGAGACCCTGGATGAGGATGCCGACGAGCGTTCCGGCGACAAAGCCGGATCCACCGGTAAGCAGCGTCCCACCGATGACGACGGCCGTGATGGCATCCAGCTCGACGCCGACAGCGGCCAGCGAATATCCAGCCGAGGTGTAGAGAGAGAAAACGATGCCGGACAACCCCGCGAGGAGCCCCGATAGCGCATAGATCCTGACCGTGGTAGCCGCGACCGGAACGCCCATGAGCTTCGCCGTCGCCGTACCGCCGCCGAGCGCATAGATATTCGTGCCGAAGCGGGTCCTGTGTGCAATGAGAATGCCGATTGCGAAGACGAGCAGCATCAAGCCGCCGATCAGAGTGATGCGCCCGCCGCCGGGCAGCTTGTAATAGAGGCTTTTTAACGTCCCGTAGAAGGGGTGCTTGATCGGTATGGAATCGATCGACAGCACGAAGGCCATGCCGCGCGCGAGGAACATGCCGGCGAGCGTGACGATGAAGGCCGGCATTTCGAGGTAGTGGATGATTGCCCCCATCAGCGCTCCGAAAAGCGTCGTGATGGTCAGAAGAAGCGCGAAGGCGACGAGTGGATGCATGCTGCCATGCTCCAGCACGACCGCCAGAAAGACGCCGGCAAACGCGATCACCGCTCCGATGGACAGGTCGATGCCACCCGAAAGGATGACGAAGGTCATGCCGACGGCGGCGATTCCCAGAAATGCGTTATCGGTCAGGAGGTTCCCGATCACGCGAGTCGACAGTATGTTCGGGTACTGCGCGGCGCAGAGCGCATAACTTAAGACAAAGATCAGGATCGTCGCCGTAAGTGGTAGATATTTCTGCTTCATTTCGCTTCTCGCTCGGTCGGCTTGCCGGCTGCCCCCGGGATGCTCAGAAACGAGAATGCCGTGCGGAAGCGCGGTGACTGGAGCACCAGGATGAAGATGATGATCGCCGCCTTGATGATGAGGTTGAACTCGGGCGGGAAGCCGGACAGGAGAATGCCTGTGTTGATCGCCTGGATGATGATGGCACCAAGCACCGAGGCCGCAATGCTGAACCGGCCGCCGAGCAGCGATGTTCCGCCGACGACCACCGCCAGTATGGCGTCGAGTTCCAGCCAGAGCCCGGCATTGTTCGCATCGGCGCCCCTGATGTCGGCGGCGGCAATGATGCCGGCGATCGCCGCACAAAGGCCGGACAGCACATAAGCCGCCACGAGAAGGACCGGCGTGAGCACGCCCGAGAGCGTACTTGCCTGACGGTTGATGCCGATCGCTTCAATCAGCATGCCAAGTGCGGTCCGCCGAACCAGAACGGCCACGAGCAGACCGAACACCAGCCAGATCACGATCGGCATGGGCAAACCGATAAAGGAACCGCTGCCGATAAAGATCAGGCCGGGCTCGTTGAAGGTGAGAATGGTTCCCTCGGTGATGAGCTGGGCTATGCCGCGTCCGGCCACCATCAGCACGAGCGTGGCGATGATCGGCTGGATGTCGAGAAAGGCTACGAGGACCCCGTTCCATATGCCGCAGAGGATACCGATTGCGAGCGTGGCGAGCAGGGTCTCGGCAAGCGAATGTCCTGACGTGATCAGCGACGCGGCAACCGCGCCGCAGATCGCCATAACCGCACCGACGGAAAGATCGATCCCCTTGGTGGCGATGACGACCGTCATCCCAATCGCCAGAAGAACGACCGGCGCACCGCGGTTGAGAATATCGATGAGGCTGCCATACAGACGGCCATTTTGGATCTGCAAGTTTAGAAAACCGGGAAAGACGATTGAAATCGCTATTACAATTATCACTAGCGCAATGCACTGAGGCAGCAGCCGGCCGGCATAGGTCCGCATGATCGGCATCACGAGGCTTTCCTCCCATTGGTCGCAGCGATCGCTTCGACGATCCGATGTGCCGTCAATTGAGCTCCATTGAGTTCGGCGACGTGGGCGTGATCTCGAAGCACGACGACCCGCGTGCTGTAGGCTACGAGCTCTTCTATTTCCGATGAGATGACGATGAGCGACATGCCTTTTTCCCGCAGGCTTTCGATAAGCCTGATGATTTCCGCATGCGCGCCGACGTCGATGCCGCGCGTGGGCTCATCGAGGATAAGCAAGTCCGGTTCGGTCGCGAGCCAACGGGCGAGAATGGCCTTCTGCTGATTGCCGCCGGAAAGGAGCTTTATCGGCTTCTCGCGATCGGCGGTTCGGATATCGAGTGCCCGGATGTAGAGGTCCGCGAGCCGGTTCTGCTCCACACGCGGGATCGGCCGGGTCCAGCCGCGCCTTGCCTGCAAGGCGAGGACGATGTTCTCGCGCACGGAGAGGTCGCCGACGATGCCGGCGGTCTTGCGGTCTTCCGGGCAGAAGCCGAACTTCTGCCGGATGGCGGCGCGCGGTGAGGAAAGGTCGACTGTCCGGCCATCGACCTTGGCCGTACCGCTGTCGGCGCGATGAGCACCGAAGAGGATTTCTGCGGTTTCCGTGCGCCCCGAGCCGAGCAGGCCCGCCATGCCAACGACTTCGCCGGCGCGGACATCGAGATCGAAGGGATCTATTTTGCCTCGGCGGCCATAGTTCCTGAAGGTGTAGCGTGGTTCGCCCTCGACCGCATCGGGATGGACGGACTGGATTTCCGTCGCCAGTTCCCGGCCGATCATCATGGCGATCAATTCGCGTCTGTCGAGTTCTCTCGCCTCTCGCGTGCCAACCAATTGTCCGTTCCGCAAAACGGTGATGCGGTCCGAAATGGCATAGACCTGTTCGAGGAAGTGGGTGATGAAGATGATGCCGAGTCCGCGCTTCTTGAGGCGCCGCACGATCCGGAAGAGCATCTCCACCTCGTGCGCATCGAGACTTGCGGTCGGCTCGTCCAGGATCAGTACCTTGCCGGAAAGATCCACTGCCCGGGCGATGGCAACGACCTGCTGGATCGCCACGGAATAGCTCGCAAGATCGCGGGTAACGTCGATATCGAGTTCGTACTCCGCCAGCAGTTCGCGCGCCTTGCGGTTCATGCTGCGCGTGTCCACCATGCCGAAACGGCGCGGCTGTCGCCCCAGATAGAGGTTCTCCGCAACCGTGAGATTCGGCAGCAGGTTGACCTCCTGGTAGACGGTCCCGATGCCAAGCCTCTGGGCTTCGAAGGTGTCGCGGGGGTCCACCTCGGCTCCGTCGAGGAGGATGCTGCCGCCATCCCGGCGATAGGCACCCGTCAGACATTTGATGAGCGTCGATTTGCCGGCGCCGTTCTCACCCAGCAGCGCGTGGACCTCGCCGCGCCGCAGATGCAGATCGACCTTGTCGAGCGCCTTTGTGCCGGGGAAGCCCTTTTCGATCCGGACGGCTGAAAGGATGTTGTCGCTGTTGGTCTGCATGGATACCGTCTCTGGATCGCGTCCGACGAACGCGCAGGCGTCCGTTCGTTGAACGGCCCGCGACACCCGCCGCGGGCCGTAAGCGAGGTCAGTAACCGAGACCCTTCTTTTCTTCGTAGACCTTCATCGGATCGTCGGCCTGGGTGTAGAGCTTCGATTCCGTCTGGATCCACTTCGGAGGCTCTTTGCCGTCCTTGAGGTAGGCTGCAAGTGCATCGAAGGCAGGGCCTGCCATGTTTGGCGTGAGCTCGACCGTCGCATTTGCTTCTCCGGCGGCCATAGCCTGGAAGATGTCGGGCACAGCGTCGATTGAGACGACGAGGATGTCCTTGCCGGGCTTCAGGCCGGCTTCCTTGATCGCCTGGATCGCGCCCACCGCCATATCGTCGTTATGGGCGTAGAGCGCACAGATGTTCTTGCCGCCGTCCTCGGCCTTGAGGAAGCTTTCCATCACTTCCTTGCCCTTCGTGCGGGTGAAATCGCCTGTCTGGCTACGCACGATCTTCAGATTGTCGTTGCCGGAGAGCGCCTGCTCAAAGCCCTTCTTGCGGTCGATGGCCGGCGAGGAGCCGGTGGTGCCCTGGAGTTCGACGACGTTGCACGGCTTGCCCGCAACGGTGTCGACAAGCCATTTGCCGGCCACGCTGCCTTCGTGAACGAGATCGGACGTGACTGCAGTCAGATAAAGATCCTTTGAAGCGTCGACGGTTCGGTCGAGCAGTATGACCGGGATTTCCGCATCCTTCGCCTCTTCCAGCACTTCATCCCAGCCGGTCGCCACGACCGGGGCCAGAAGAATCGCGTTCACGCCCTGGGCGATAAAGGAACGGATTGCCTTGATCTGGTTTTCCTGTTTCTGCTGCGCATCGGCAAATTTGAGGTCGATGCCGCGCTCTTCTGCCTGCTGTTTCGTCAGCGTCGTCTCGGCTGCGCGCCAGCCGGACTCCGATCCGATCTGAGAAAAGCCGACGACGAGATCCGCGGCCGAAGCGCTGCCGAAAGTGCAGGCAGCAAGGATCGTTGCACTCGCAAGTGCCTTCATGAGTTTCATGATTTCCTCCCAAAGAATGCTGCTCTCCGCGCAGCTGAAGAGAAAAAATCATATTATATTACTTTTGTAAACTCACTTTTATTGTCGGCGAGACGCTCTGGTCGGGACATCCACAGATCGTCCCAAGCCGGCGCCCATCAAAGGATCGCAAGCGTTCGGTTCTGAACCTTCCCGCGATAGAGCTCCTGAATCCGCAATTTGTTCTCCAGTGCAATGATGATGTCCTCGCTGAAGTCCACACCATGAATCGCTGCAATTTCGGGGAGGCCGCCCGGCGTGAAGACATTGGCTTCGAGCACCTTGTCCCCGACGATGTCGAGACCCACCAGGAACATGCCGTCTTCGATCAGCTTTGGACGGAGCCGTTCCGCGATCTCGAGGATCTCTGGCGTGATTGTCGCGGCTTCCGCGGTGCCGCTCGCATGCATGTTCGAGCGAACGTCGCCTTTGGCAGGGACGCGCCTGAAGGCCGCGTAAACGCCATTGCGCTCGAGCGGTTTTCCATTCAGCAAAAAGAGGCGGATATCGCCTGCGACCGCGTCGGGAATATAGGTTTGCGCGATCAGGTATCCGCCATCGCTGGCAACCTCGAAGATCTGGTTGAGATTGGTCTCGTCCTTGGAATCGATCTTGAACACGTTTTTGCCGCCGGACCCTTGCAACGGCTTCAGAATGGCCCCGCCCGGGTGATCCGCAAGGAAGCTGCGGATCTCCTCGATGCTTCTGGAAATCAGGCTGGTCGGCCGGATGATCTCTGGAAACTCCTGGAAGTAGAGCTTGTTCTGCGCAAGCGACAAGCCGTCGGGATCGTTCACGACGATTACGCCACGTGCAGCGGCGAGACGCCCGAAATTCGTGCCGACATAGACCGCCCAGGGACGCGTATCTGCGTCTTCGGACGGATCATTGCGCAGGAAAAGCACCTGTACCTCGCGCAGATCGAGCGTAACGATCTCGGCCTGTTTGCCTTGGAGCGCGGCGAGGAACGTCTCGGGTTTTTTCGGCTTCGTGCCCCTCAGCGTCGTTGCACGGATCAGCAGGCTGTCGTCCTGGCGCAACACGAAATCGCCCGGCGTGACGTAGCAGACCTCATGGCCGCGTGCGAGTGCCGCAAGCGCCAGCCAAGTCGTCGTGTAATACGATGCTTCGCCTTCGATGGAGTTGACGAAAAAGGCCATGCGCATGTTGGCCGCTCCTATTGCTGCAGCAAATCGAGTGGAGCCATCCGCTCGCACGTTCTGGCAAGCCGCGACGACGCTTCTGGACTATCGAGAAAAAGCGGGAGGACCGACGGGCCGCGGAGCAGCCCACGGGCGTGCAGTTCCTGCATGACATCGAAATGAGAGGCGGCGATCTTGCCCATCCAGAAGGGCTCGAGTGCGCCTCCACCTGCCAGGTGATCGAGCAGTTGCAGAAGCCCTCGCAGGTAGATCGCATCCTTGGCGAGACCTCCGCCGCGATAGATGCGCACGACAACGTTGAAAGCGTCTGCTTCTCGGAAGCCGTGATCATCTACCAGCCGATGATAGACTTCCGGCAGGGACGCGCCCTCAAGCATTGCGGCGCAGGCGGTCACACGGGCGGCAAGGAGACGCAATCGCTCGCCCGTCATCCCCCCGGAAAGATACTCCGAAAAGACGGCAAGGCCCTCCTGCATCCCTTCATATCCGGCGAGACCCGAGCGAAACAGTCTAAGGCCCTGCGCCGAGCCGTTAAAGTAGGTCAGGAGGTGAACGCCAATCTCGTGGCTGAGGATCGGTTCGACGCGATCGGGCGCCATGCTGGTGCTTCGCGCGATGAACAGTCGTTTACCTGAAACCAGCAAGCCGGCGGGTAGATCGTCGCGTATCTCCACAAGCGCTTCGAATCCGGCATAGCGCTGTGCATAGGCGTCGATCATCTGGCGCGCCCTCTTCTCGATGACATGGCTGTCGGCGCGCAGTTCGGCTGCGGGTGCCGCCGGGTAACCGGCGAGATTTCGGCTTTGGTCCAGGATGTTTTCGGCTGCTCGCAGCAGATTCGGCTCGACCGGGCCGTACAGGGCGCGACTATATTCGACGAATTTCTTCGTCTCGCGGGCGGAGAGCATCGATAGCTGCAGATCCAGCTCCTGCTGCTTTTCACGATAGAGTTGGTAAAGCACCGGGTCTTCGAGATGATCGAAGGGGATCGAGAAAAGCATCTTCTTCGCGTTCTCGATTTCGATGACCAACGGCCGGTAGAGGAATCGCGGCGAACGCGCGAAGCCGCCAGCCGCAAACTCGCTCCAGGCGGCTTCCGCGTTTATGGGCGTGACGGCGAGGAGAAAATCGAAACTCGAGGCGACCTCATCGATGCTGCGGTCCGTTCGTTCCACGGCATCGATGAAAGCTCTTCTGCCGAGCGCGCGGTGAGAGGGAAATTCGAGGCTGCCCGTCGCCTTCGCGAAGGCAGCAAAGGCGTGCAGGGCGGCGTCGAAAATGGTGGCGATCAGCCGCTCGCGTAGTTCCGGGAAAACCTGACCGGAGTCAGGCTGCCGATAGATAGGCGCGAAACGAACCCGCATCGAAGGGAATGGCAGATCGAGTGCTTCTTCTTCCCGATACGCCTGCCATTCGTGACGCTCGACACGCGGCGTGCGGAACTGCGCCAGGGTCGCCTCGACGGCGTCGATAAAGGCCTTTGCTGCGGGTTGGATATTTCGCCGGCGGTCCGCCATAACATCGACCTTGAAGGGCGGCAGGAAAGGAGACTTGTCGGTCAGGAGCTCGTCTTTTGCCAGTTCGCCGATATCGAGAACCATGAAGGCGCCGAAGCGACGCTCGAGCAATTCTCCAATGGCTGTGACGAGGGGCTTCGCCGTGGCAGCATCCGGCGCGAGCAGGTGGGAGGCGTTTGCACGGACGATTTCGCGGGCAACAGGTGCGGCATCGCCGGCAAGGTGCACGCAGAGAAAGGGCAGGGCCCTATCGATGTGAAGGCGCCCGCCGCCTGCGAATTCCTGGCGTACGGCTTTCCCTGCATGGATCGCCGCAAGCGCCTCCGCCAGCCAATCGGGATGGTTCGCTTCGGCCTGGATCGATGCGCGCGCTAGCTTCATCGTTCCGCCTTCAATGCTTCAACGAGAACGGGCAGCGTCGCGGCGAGCATTCTCCTCAACGCCACCAGCGCTTCTGGCCGCGGCTCGCCTGTCCATTCCTCCATGAAGAATTTCTTGAACTCGACGGCGATCGCACAGCCTGTTTCGGGGAAGTGTTCATGGATGAAAGTGTGCTGCAGAGGCACGGAAGGAGTTCAGTATGAACTGACACTGTGTCGTAAAGCTGTGTGAATGATGGAGGATGGCCCTCCGGGATCGGCTTTCAGGAGCGGGTCTCAAACCAGTCCGAGCTGCTGCGGTAAAGAGTCGTGGTGGTGAGCGTCGGATGAAAAGTTCGGACGAGATCCGAGCAGGTGCGTGTCCGAAAGACGAACGAAAGTGAACCCTCCGAAGACGCGTCGTTAAGAAATTCAAGCGTCGTCGAAACCAGGACCGTTTCGTCATCCTGGGATAAGCCCGCCAGGCGCCTGATGACTGGGCGGGTGGCGACCGGCGTAGAGGGGGCGTGAGTCGGACACAGGCTTTCACGCGGAACTGCAGGAACCAGGCTCCTGATGCCAAGGGAGAAGCCCAAGCGGAGCAAACCGCAAGGCGAGAGTACCGATGCAGGAGACTGGGGCGGACCGATCCGTATGAGCGTTGAGGACCCTGTAATGGGGTCGGAGCAAAGGGGTCGGATCAGGTGGTCGTATTGCTTGGAACAACTGGAAACAGGATGACTTCGATAGATACGACAGACAAGCCGTTTCGAATTGAGAAGCGGCAAGTGTACGAAGCTTACAAAGCGGTCAAAGCCAACCATGGCGCAGCCGGAGTGGACGGTGAGACCTTGGAGATGTTCGAGAAAGACCTTGCGAGAAATCTCTACAAGATCTGGAATCGGATGTCGTCCGGGACCTACTTTCCGCCACCGGTGCGCGCCGTCTCCATTCCGAAGAAGACTGGTGGCGAAAGGGTTTTGGGTGTGCCCACGGTCAGCGATCGGATCGCGCAGATGGTGGTCAAGCAGATGATTGAGCCGGATTTGGATTCCCTCTTTCTTCCGGACTCCTACGGATACAGGCCGGGAAAATCGGCGTTGGATGCCGTTGGGGTGACGCGTCAGCGGTGCTGGAAGTACGATTGGGTTCTGGAATTCGACATCAAAGGGCTGTTTGACAATCTTCCGCATGATCTCTTGCTGAAGGCGGTCAGAAAGCACGTCAAATGCAACTGGGCTCTGCTCTACATCGAAAGATGGCTGGTCGCGCCCATGGAAAAGAACGGAGCAGTCATTGAGCGCACACGTGGTACCCCGCAAGGGGGCGTGGTCAGCCCAATCCTCTCGAATCTCTTCCTGCATTACGCGTTCGACGTCTGGATGACTCGGACGCACCCTGATCTTCCATGGTGTCGGTATGCCGATGATGGTCTCGTGCACTGCCGGACCGAGCAAGAAGCACAGGCCCTCAAGGCTGCGCTTCAAGCCCGGCTGGCAGAATGCGGACTTCAGATGCATCCGATCAAGACCCAGATCGTCTACTGCAAAGATAATCGGCGTCGGAAAAGGTATCCGACCGTCAAATTTGACTTCCTTGGATACCAATTCCGGCCGCGACAGGTGGCGACGGCGCAGCAGGATGAGTTCTTCTGCGGCTACACCCCGGCGGCCAGCCCGACGGCGCTAAAGTCGATGCGGGCCACGATCAAGAGCTTGAACATTCCGCGGCAAACGCCGGGGACGCTGGCTGAAATCGCCAAACAGATCAATCCGCTCCTGCGGGGATGGATTGCCTATTATGGGCGGTTCAGTCGTTCGGCCCTGTTCTCTCTGGCTGACTACATCAATCGGAAGCTCAAGGCCTGGATTATGCGAAAGTACAAGCGCTTTCGGTTCCACAAAACTCGGGCTTCGCAGTTCTTGCGGCAACTTGCTCGAGATAATCGGGGCCTCTTCGTACACTGGCAGGCGTTCGGAACGAACCTGTTTGCCTGATGGGAGCGGTGTGAATCGAGAGGTTCACGCACCGTTCTACGAGAGGCCGGCAGGTGAAATCCCTCCGGCCTACTCACCCGCGTCTGTTCGCCCCGGCCCTGAAAAGCGACGTTCTCACGCACGTCCAGCGATCCGCCCGGAAAATCGAAGGAGCGCAACGCCGCCATGAAATCATCGACGACGCACGCCCATTTTCGACGGTCCATGGAGATGGTGCCGATATTGATATCCGGAGCATCCGCGGCGGGCGCAGCCTCCGCTTTTCGTCCGGCACGGCGATGGTTGTAGCTATGCACGTCGAGGACGACGAAGCGCCCGTGGCAACGTTCGATGCCAGCGAGAAACGATTTCAGCATCTCGTAATATTCGTCGTGCATGGAAAGCGATGCATCGACAACGGCCTGCGGCGGCTCCTCCGCCCAGACGTCGAGACCCCAGGCCTGCTCCGGCCGCAGATAGACCGCGCCTGCGCGGGGACGATTGATGTCGACTTCGAAACGGGAGCGGTGGACGACGATCCGGTTTGAGAAGTCGCGGATCAAAAACTCTGTGAAGGGGTCTTCCTCGCGCAGGCGTTCCGCCTCATCAAGCGCGCAGAGACGCTGCACCGCGTCTCGAACAGCATGACCATCGTGAATGGCGGTCGCAACTACGGGCGAGTCGCCACGGTGCTGCGTCCACCAATCAGAGGCGGCGCATGGCGCCAAATTCAACGGCTCTGGGCCGGGATTCATGTTCATCGCTTCCGCAGGTGCATCCATCGGCTTTCCGGATCTCACTCCAATCGACTCAGGCACGATTGATGGTCGGAAGAAGCAGTTCGACTTCGCGCTGCATCTCCGGCGGCAGCGTTTCGATATTTCTCCTCCAGAAGGCGTCCGCTTCGGCAGGCTCGTTTTCCCAGTTTCTGACCGATGTCTGGTTATCGTCGATCACGACCCGGCGATGGCCGCCGAGGCGCAGGTACTCGGTTGCAAGTTTACGTGCGTTCGTCCGTTCCATTGCTGAACTCCAATTTTTAGATTTTAGAACGCCAGCCGGCTGCCATATGGATCGAAAACGTTCCGGGCTCGGGGACGTTCCCGGTTCATTGCGACTTTGATGTATTGCCCTTTTTACCCATCGGAGCGAAAAGCCGGTTTGGCGACAGTAACCCAGCGGCGCCATCACAGCGTGAGAAGCCTATAGGCGAAATAGGCGGCTGCAAGACTGGCAGCGAAGCCAAGCGCCAGCAGGAACCCGTTTCTGACCAATAGCCCCAGGCCGAATACGGCAACGATCGTCATCGGAACATTCGTGACGAAGGGGACGAATTCCAGGAGCGGAACTGGCACGGCGAGAAGCACGCAGATCAAACCGGCGAGCCGGTCGAAGGGAGGTTCCGACAACGGGCGCAGTCCGCGCGTCAGCCACGGATCGAGCCAGCGCGACCACGTCTTCATCGTCCGTCCTGTCCCCTCGACAAGCCGAGGGGACAGCTTCTTCCGGCGCAGAGAGTGGGGTATCCAGATATGCCGCAGGCCCGCGACAAGCTGCAGCGAGACGAAGACGACGACAACAGCCAGCAGAGTGGACGCCGCCGGGATCAACCCCGCCGGAGACAGATTTGCACCGGCCGCCAGAACGAGGACCGCGCCGAAACTCCGGTCGCCTATCAGAAGCAACAATTCTCCCAGCGACAATGGCTCAGCCCGGGCCGCACCGGCCACCAACGCGTCTGCCAGAGCGCCGATCGACGGAGCTCTGTCGCGCCGATCGCCATAGCGCACGGTATCTAGGAGGCGAGCCTTCATGGACGGATAACGCCTGACGCGAATGCATTGTTCGCGTCGGGCGTGTTCCTCACGCCGCCTCGAGCCCCACTTTCTTCGGCTCCTCCTCCGGCGTAGGGTCAGCTGGTGCTCGGATGCTCGGCAGACTTCGATAGATGTCTATATAATCCCGCGTCATCCGGTCCGTGGTGAACCGCTTCTCGAAGCTCTCCCGTACCTTCCGCCGGTTGAGTCCCAGCACTCGGTCAAGGCGCTTGACGGCCTGTTCCACCGTGTCGACCAGGATCCCCGAAACGCCGTCATCGATCACCTCCGGCGCCGAGCCGTAACGGAAGGCAAGCACCGGCGTGCCGCACGCCATGGATTCGATCATGACGAGGCCAAACGGTTCCGGCCAGTTTATCGGGAAGAGGAGTGCAGCCGCATTGCCGAGAAAGTCCGCCTTCTGGCTTTCGCCGATTTCCCCGACATATTCGACATTGGAATGCCTCCGGATCAGTGGCTCGACAACCGAATCCCAATAGTCTCTGTCCTGAGCGTCGACTTTCGCGGCGATCTTCAGAGGCATGCCTGCCCGCACGGCGATCTCGATCGCCCGATCGGGGCCTTTCTCCGGCGAAATCCGCCCCAGAAAGGCCAGGTAAGCTCCGGACGGCCTTTCCTTGAACGGCAGAACGGTCGGGTCCAACCCATGCAGCACCGTGCCTCTCCAGTTGACCGGCGGCATCGGCGTTCGTTGGTGCTCCGAAATGGAAACCAGCGGGACATCCGGAAAGGCCAGATAGAAGGGATGCACGTCCGACAGATCGAGGCGCGTGTGAAGCGTCGTCACCGTCTTGCCGGCGAAATCCTTGATGAGGGGGAAATGCAGGAACTCGATATGGAAATGCAGAATATCGAATTGATGCGCGCGGCGGCGGACTTCTTCCAGCATGGCCACATGATGCGGAAGGAAATCGCGCACCTTCGGATTAAGTCTGAGTGCAACATCGCAACAGGGCACCAGTTCGGCACTGGTGAGCGAATCGCCGCTGGCAAAGAGGGTCACGTCATGGCCCAGCTTAACGAGCTCTTCGGTAAGGCAATGGACGATTCGCTCCGTCCCTCCGTAAAGCTTCGGCGGGACGCGTTCTGCAAGGGGTGCGATCTGCGCAATTTTCATCGCTTGACTCCTGAAATCGATGGACGCCGACCGGGGCGTCCGTCGGCAGGAGAACCTCGTTCTCAGCTGCACAATTGCCGGACAGCCGGTCTTGTTCCCGCTTGCCAGCTGTGCTTGCAGGGGTGGGCAGGTGGAT
>WFLX010107098.1_pt1 | contig 22867 bp, 23 predicted proteins | sample 4967041 | NCBI WGS metagenome assembly WFLX01 (sample SAMN12857096, study PRJNA449069) | gut metagenome | isolation source: stool from male and female vole | host: Microtus ochrogaster | place: USA:Florida | collected 2017
CAGCAGTTGATGGACGAGGGCGTAGCTCAGTTGTTCATCAATCAGTTCAACGGGCGTAAAATTATAGGCACCGTGGGGCAGCTGCAGTTTGAGGTGATACAATACCGTTTGCTTCACGAATATGGGGCTACAGTGCGTTGGGAGCCCATTTCGCTATACAAAGCTTGCTGGATTGAGAGCGACGACGCCGAGGCGCTCGAAGCGTTCAAGAAGCGTAAGCATCAGTTCATGGCTGTTGACCGTGACGGGCGCGACGTGTTCCTTGCCGATTCAAACTATGTGTTGCAGATGGCACAGAACGATTTCCCNAAAATCCGCTTCCATTTCACNAGCGAATTCTGATTNNGGTTGTNANNTAATTCTATTTTTCGGCTATTTCCTCAGCAAGTTCAATACCTGGGGGAGNAGCGGCTGTGTGCCGTCGTTCAGCAGGGTGAATACGCGNCGGTGGGGATTGGTCACGGTNATNGCCTGNGCNTNNATGCGTTGTTTNACTTCTTCNGGCGACANTCCGTTGCGTTTCACGACGCGCCTTATCCTTACNTCTTCGGGCGCGGTCACGTCCCACACCTCATCGACCATCTCGCTTATTCCGCTTTCATANATAATGGCACTTTCTACCCANAGTTTNTCNCNNGGATTCTCCTTTTGCCATTTTNAGATNTCATNCCTCACGGCTGAGTGTACGATTGAATTGAGCAAGTCGAGCTTTTTCTTGTCGCTGAATACGACCGACGCGAGCCGCCGTCGGTCAATTTGATTGTCGGGAGTGATCGCCTCCCTGCAGATACCTGACGCTATCGCTTTTTTTATTTCGTCGCTGTCGTCCATGAGTCGCTTTGCGCGGCTGTCGCTGTCATATACTTTATGACCCATGGCTGTCAGCATGCGCGACACAACCGATTTTCCGCAGCCGATTCCTCCGGCAATAGCGATTAGCGATTTCATTGCGAGGTTATTTTGCGTTCGGTGATATATTCCACGCTGTCGGGAACCGCCTCGACTGAATGGTAGGATTCTGGGAGCAGCGAAAGCGTCACCGGCAGTTTTCCCGAAGTGTTATTTGCGATATCGGCATAATCGACGTAAGCGTTGATGTCGTAAGGCTCGGAATTGTATTCGCTCATGGGAACGAGATAGGCGATTTCGATGCGTGATGGGAAGGTGTGGAGGCTTATGTCGTCAGGGAGATTTTTCGCAATTACCGGAGCCATTTGTCGGCGGGCTATGAGGGGCTCAACCGGAACCTTCACTACTATTTCCTCGGGTACGATTTTGACTCCGGGCAATGGCTTTATGGGAACCGTTATGTCGGTAGTGTCAGAAAGAGAGCTTCTGACGATGGGGAGGGTTTCTACATGGGTCAGTTCGTGGGGGAGGTCTTCAACCGAGAAGAGCCACACGGAATCGGTGTTGGTTGTCACAGGACCGTTGATTATACTGCCGAAAATGGGTTTTAAATCAGCCAGCACTTTCACTGCGACTTTTTTGCCCGGGCTGCTGGTATAACTCAAACTTATTGAGTCAGGCAGCATTGTCACCAGTTGTCCGCTGCTGCCGAAATAGTCGCGCAGCTTTGCTCCAAGGTCGGCTTTGTTCAGCAGGAACTTATTTTTGGTTTGAGAATAGTCTGCCCAGTTTATTTTTAGGGGTTTGATACCACCTATTTTGTATTTCATAAGCGCCGTGCCTTTATCGCGCACGCTTATTTTCAATGTTTCCGGAATATTTGATATTACAGTCACGCTGTCGGGAATCCCGGCGATTTCCACAGGCACTTCGATATCCTCCTGCATTTCGTTGTTGAGTGTAAGCATTAGCCAGAAGACATAGGATATCATGAGGAAAAGAAGAAACAGCAGTATCTCTTTACCACGTGCCGAGGTGACGGCATCGTGGATGGTTGACGCTAATCTTGCCCAACTTCTTTTCTGTGGCATAATTCGGAGGAGTNTGTTAGCAGTTNAAAAACGGAAAAGACTCCGTGAAGCCCCTTGACAGGATTTGCACGAAGTCTCTTATTNAAAGAAAGGATTTTAGTTGTTGCCTTCGTTCTGTTTTGCTGATTCCTGTGCGTCGGCTGCGGTCGGGAAAACCGAACCCTTGTCGATAGTGATGCGCACATTGTCGGCGATTTCAAGAACAAATGAATTTTCTTTGATGCCGCGGATTTTGCCATGAATTCCGCCGGCGGTGATCACACGGTCGCCCACGGCAAGACCTTCACGGAATTTTTTTATCTCTTTTTGCTTTTTCTGTTGCGGACGAATCATGAAGAAATAGAAGATGGCGATAAGAGCCACAATCATTATCAAGTTCATCATTCCGCCGTTGGCGGCATCCTGTAATGCCACAAGGTTGTATACCATAATAAATTCAGTTTGTCGTTAATGTTGTTGCAAATATAAGAAAGATATTTTAATCTTTGACTATAATATTTCTGTTTTTTAGCTTGGAGATGATGCTGTAGAGCATTCCGGTGATAAATATTCCGCTCTTGGCTGTTGAATAGTAATTGGCGATTTCGGTGTATTCGTTTACGGTGACCAGGGTGGGAATTGAGTCGAAGTTTATCAACTCGGCTATTGCGGTCTCAAGAATCACGATGTCCATGAACGCCAGTCGTTCAGGATCCCATGAACTGCCAACGAGACACTCGTCGATAAGCGCTCTGTACTCAGGCTGATTTCTGATTACGGCTTCAAACAGTTTCGGTCCGAATCGCAGATCTTCCTCGTCCTTATATTTAGGAGAGAGACGCACCTGGGTTCCGTTAGCGGCAGCATAAGTTTTGATTGTCTTCAACGCAAACGATCCCATTATCGCCAGGTCGTCATTCCAGTAAACTGACATTGATTCCATTGCTTCGACAAGTTCGTCGCTGTCGAGAATGATGTTTCTGAAAAGGCGTATCCACAATTCACAGTCGGCGGCAAACGATGAATCGGATGAATTCATATACTCGTTATAGGCAGGACTGTTAAGGATTTTTTCCAGCAGTCGGCGCAGCATCACGTCGTTGTCGGTCCAGTCTATGGGGTGCTCGTTTTTATATGCAACAAATCCGGTGTTTTCACGAAGCAGTTCGATGAACTTGTTTTCGACAAATTTCATGTTGGGGTTCATGTCGTCGTGAGATGGGAGGTATTTGTGCTTCGCTTCGTCGAGCTGACGGGCGCGAAGATCGGTGAGATCCACCATTAGTTGTAGCAGGCTCATGTAGAGCTCATAGCTCTTATCGAGCGATGCCGCGAGTCCTCGGTTGGCGTCAATCAGCGAGCTTCGGGTTGTCGAGTAGTCATTGAGGGTTTCGTCAAGCATTTCCAAGGCTAGATCATAGCCGACGTGAGTGAACTCGGGATTGGAATGTATGAGATTCTGGAGCTGTTCATTTCTGAGCAAAACGGTGTGGAGCAATGTTTTCCACATCGCAACCTCATCCTGGATTTCCGGAGCCTCTTTCTTGCGTTGATACTCTTTGTAGATTGACGATTCCTTGACCTCGGCNCGCAGCTTTTCGCTAAGCGGGCGCAACGAGTCGTAGAATGATTTGTGCTTCAAGGCAATTTCCTTCATGTCGTCGTCATCGACGAGCGCTTTTGCGATTGACGTTGTGTCGTGCTTTCCGCGTATTCCTATGAATTCAAAGCGGGGACGACCTTCGAAGTTTACGATGCGATATCCTGACGCGTCGACCAGTANCAATAACAAATCGCAATATAGCGAGTAGGCGTAACGCTTGTCGCGAGAATGTGATTCGGGCTCGGGGAGAGTCTTGAAATCACTACGGGTAAGCAGATACGAATAGAGCATCTGTACCACTTTCATTCTTATCAGGATTCTGTTTATCATAATTCAAAGCTCTAAAATTTCCGGCGCAAAGTTAGACATTTTGCCTCAAAGTACCATCTGAAAGGTTCAATTATTTTATTCGTTTCCGGCAAGATGGTTGAATCCTTGAGCTTTAATGGGGATCTCGGTTCCGTCGCGCGACACGAGAGCGCATCCNAAATCCTCTTTTGTGATATAGCCGATCACCTTTATGCCTGGCATTTTCTCAACTTNCTCGTGGTCGGTGAGGGGCACAGTGAACAGCAGTTCGTAGTCTTCGCCGCCGTTCATCGCCGCTGTGACCAGATTCATGCCGAGTTCCTCAGCCATGATNGCGGTCTGGTAGTCGATGGGAATTCGGTCCTCATAAACGCGGCAACCCGTGTGGCTGGCTTTGCAGATGTGTAGCAGTTCGCTTGAAAGCCCGTCGGAAACGTCCATCATCGATGTTGGCTTCACTCCGGCATCGGCNAGTTCCTTAATGATGTCTTTGCGNGCTTCAGGCTTCAACTGGCGCTCTACGAGATATTCTTTNCCTTCAAATTTGGGATGGAAATCTTTCACTCCGACCGAAGCGGCCTTTTCGCGTTCGAGCAGCTGGAGCCCCATGTAGGCGGCTCCGAGGTCGCCGCTCACGCAGATGAGGTCGGTGTCTTTCGCTCCNTCGCGATAAACGATTTTATCTTTTGGCGCCGTGCCGATACAAGTGATTGAAATCACCAGTCCTTGACGGGATGCTGTAGTGTCGCCTCCCACGAGATCCACCCCATAAACCTGACATGCGTGGCGTATGCCGGCATAGAGCATTTCCATGTGCTCGACAGTGAAGCGTTTTGAAATTCCGAGAGAAACCGTGATTTGCCGCGGGGTGCCGTTCATGGCATACACGTCGCTGAAATTTACTACAGCCGATTTGTAGCCGAGATGCTGCAACGGCACGTAGGTTAAATCGAAATGCACCCCTTCAAGCAGCATGTCGGTTGTGACGAGAACCTGTTCGTCGCCTGCGTCAATCACGGCTGCGTCGTCACCAACCCCTTTCAATGTCTGCGAGTTGACAGGCGATATTCCGTCAGTGAGACGGTGAATTAGTCCGAATTCACCTAATTCAGCGATTTCGGTTTGTTTTTCTTCATTCATAGTGATTATTCTTCAAAGCGGTTTACAAGTTCGGTCATGATTTTCATCATTTGAGGCTGCGCTTTCTGCGCCGCCTTCTGCACCTCTTCGTGCGACACTTCCTCTACGATACCTTCAATTCCGAGGTCGGTGATAACCGATACTCCGAAAACTTCCATGCCGCTGTGACGGGCAACGATAACTTCAGGAACTGTCGACATTCCCACGGCGTCGCCTCCTATGATATGGAAATACTTGTATTCGGCGGGGGTTTCAAATGTTGGTCCCTGAGTGCCAACATACACTCCATGCATTACTCTGATTCCCTTTTCAGCGGCAATCTCGGTCGCATGCCTTATGAGACGTTTTGAATAAGCTTCGCTCATGTCGGGGAAGCGCGGACCAAGTTCATTGTAGTTTTTGCCGCGCAGCGGATGTTCCGGGAAGAGATTGATGTGGTCGGTGATAATCATTATGTCGCCGATCACAAACTCCGGATTCATGCCTCCGGCAGCGTTGCTGACAAACAGGGTCTTTATCCCGAGAGCTTTCATGATGCGGATGGGGAATGTCACGGTTTTCATGTCATATCCTTCGTAAAAATGGAATCTGCCCTGCATTGCCATTACGCGCTTATTTCCAAGCTTTCCGAAAATAAGATTGCCCGAATGCCCCTCTACGGTCGATAACGGGAAATTGGGAATTTCGGAGTAGGGGATATATTGCTTATCTTCGATGTGGTCGACGAGAGCGCCTAAACCTGTGCCCAGAATGATTGCTGTCTTAGGCATGTCAGCGACTTTCGAACGTATATACTCGGCTGTTTGGTTGATTTTGTCTATCATAAGTTGTGAGAATTTTTGTATGGTAATAACAATTTACGGTTGGCTGTTGTTTTGTCACATTTCGCCTCTTGGACGTTTCAGCAACTTTCTCAACTCCCGGTCGAACGAGTCGGAGTCAAGCGGCATTTTATGAGGCAGGATGTCAACTTTTATGGGGAGATAGAATGTTGACGATTTTAATTCTTTTGGATAATTTTTGCTGTTTGCGAGCCTAACGGAGTCTTTTTCGGTCGTGATTATGTATTTGTTGACTCCCGGCATCTTGTTGAATTTCCGTTTTATTTCTTCAAAATCACGTTTTGTGAAATGATGATGGTCAGGGAAACGGAGCTCTTCCACTTTCATGTTGTGGGATTTCAGGTAGCGCAACAGGGGTGCCGGATTCGCTATCCCGGTCACGGCAAGAACGGAGTCATCACGAGTCATGGTGGCGATGTTGGGCATATAGCACACTTCGCCGGGAAAAACGCTAACAAGATTGCCATAGGCGTAGCGGGAGAAAAAGACTTTCTGATAGGCAAACAGTCCGAGATGCTCATAGATTAGGCGCACATCAACGGGACGCACGTCATCGGGGCATTTCGTGACAATCACCATGTCGGTGCGGAGAATTGAACGCTGAGGTTCGCGCAATCTTCCCAGGGGCAGAAGCTCATCGTTGTAGATGGGGCGGTTCCATTCCATCAAGACTATTGAAGTGGAAGGCTTCACATAGCGATGCTGGAATGCGTCGTCAAGAACAATAAGGTCAATCTTCGGGTCCATGCGAAGCAGTTCCTTTATGCCTTTCACCCTTTTTTCGCACACGGCTACTCGAACGTCATTGCCGAATTTCTGAAATATCTGATAAGGTTCATCCCCGATTTCCCAGGGTGTGGATTTTTTTGANGCGAGGATAAACCCCTTGGTTTTGCGACGGTAGCCGCGGCTCAAAACACCGATGTGATATTCGTTTTTAAGAGTTTCTACAATGTATTCTGTGTGGGGCGTTTTGCCTGTTCCGCCCACCGACAGGTTCCCGATCGCAAGAACTGGAATGTCAAACGAGCGCTGTTTAAAAATGCCCCANTCAAAGAACTGGTTGCGCAAATAGATAATCGCACCGTATATCACAGATAACGGTTTTAACAACAGTGTGTCCAGAATCTTATTGTGGCGCATCGGTATAGCGAGTTTTTGTTATTCGATCACGATTTCAGGCATACGACACTGGACATGCTCCATTTCGCTGATTTTTTTGACCGCATCATAGTAAGGAGCTGCGGCTCCGAGCTCTTTTTTAATGAGCGATTGCTTGATTGACGCGCCTCCGTCGAGGATTTCTTCCCACCATTCTTTGTTGTTGCGCGGATACTCCACGAGTTCATATTTGAGATATCCGTTGGCGAGCGCGAGGTCTTCGATGCACTTGTCGAGATTACCGAGCTCGTCAACAAGTCCTATGCGTTGTGCTGTCACGCCGTCCCACACTCTTCCTTCGGCGATGGCTTTTATCGAATCGACTGAAAGATGTCGTCCTTCAGCGCATCGGGAAGTGAATGTGTCATATCCGCGATCGATCATTTTTTGCATCGCCGCGCGCTGGAACGGAGTCATCGGATTCACGATTCCTATATTTGCATTGGGGTTGGTCATGATATCTGCAGTAGTGATGCCGAGCTTATCGTTAAGGAATCCCTTTATTGAAGGAATGAGTCCGAAGATACCTATTGAACCGGTGATTGTCACCGGCTGGCAATAAATCTTGTCGGCGCCGCATGAGATATAATAACCTCCCGATGCCGCTACATCACCCATTGACACGTAGAACGGTTTTCCGGTTGCTTTGAACTGTTCCAGAGCTTCCCATATTTGTTCCGATGCGAAAGCGCTGCCGCCTCCCGAATTTACTCTTAGTACGAGGGCGTCTATTTTTTTGTCATTGGCAAGCTCAAGGATGAGCGGTGCCATTTTGTTGCCTACTATGCCATCGTTGCCGTTGTCGACGATATCGCCGGTGGCATAGAGGACGGCGATTTTAGTTGACGATTTCTTGTCCTTAACTGTGGCAGCGTATTCAGAAGGAGATACGAGTTTTAATTTTTCGTCTTTTTTGCGGTTGGTCTGTTCTTTCATCCACTCTTCGGCTTCATGACGATAGCGCAGGGATGTTGCTACTTTCATTTGCGGGAATAACAACGGGTCGCAGGTGGCGATAATAGAATCAGCCCACGAATTGACGGTTTCGCGGCTCACGCTGCGCGCAGCGGCGATATTCTCTGAGAGATAGTCCCAGATGGGGGTGATATAGCTTTTTATCTGCTCGCGGTTGGCTTCGCTCGGTTCAGTAAGGATGAATGGCTCGACGGCGCTTTTGTAGGTGCCGACTTTGATCACCTGAACGTCGATGTCGAGTTTGTCAAGAAGTCCTTTGAAGAATGTGAGCGAGCCCCCTANTCCATGTATATCTATCATGCCCACGGGATTTACCCATAGGCTGTCGGCGGCGGTTGCGATAAAGTAGTCCGATTGCGAATAGGCGTCACTGTAGGCTACTACCCATTTCCCTGATTCTTTAAAGTCTTCAAGCGCTTCGCGGATGTAGGCTACGCTTGCTGTTCCGCCGACACCTCCGTTGCAGTCAATGAAGATTCCATCAATTTTGGAATCGTCCTTTGCGTTGCGAATAGATTTTACGATGTCTTTTAATGAAAGCTGGTCTTCTCCTACTCCATAGAGGCGGTCCATTATGCTCCTTCCTTCGAGGCGTTCTTCAATCGTCCCGTTTAAGTCGAGATGCAGGATTGAGTGGGATGAAATGGTCGGTTCATTTGATGACATGCCTGCCGCCATCATCATGATTGCCATGAGGATAGATCCGATTATGGCTATTATTGCCGTTATCCAAATNCCNGCGATGGTCGCAAGNACGTAGGNGAAAAACTGTTTCATTGTCTTATATTATCGGTGTTATAAAATTCATTTCAAGGAGCCCGGATAGCTCTAAAAACTTCTATGCAACACAAAAATAATACAATCCAATGACTAACGCAAAAAATAATTAAAAAAACATAATATGAAACGTAATTCTATCCCTGAATAAAGCGGGGACTGCTTGCCAATCGCCCTTTTGGGACAGGTGCCGGGTCTATTTGACTCTTGATGGATTTTGGGCGATGAATTCTTTCCATGAACGGGGTCCTTTGGCGATTGCAGGCTTCGAGGATTCGTAGAAATGACACAGCGCGGCGCCAAGCGCGTCGGTTGCGTCGAGTTCGGGAAGAATGTTTTCTTTCGGAATGTTGAGGATTCTTTTCAACATTTCCTGTACCTGCTCTTTGGCGGCGGCTCCATTGCCTGTTATCGCCATCTTGATTTTCCTCGGTTCATATTCCGCAATGGGGATGTCGCGGCTTATCGCAGCCGCTATTGCTACGCCTTGCGCTCTGCCGAGCTTCAGCATAGACTGCACGTTCTTTCCGAAAAACGGCGCTTCTATCGCCATTTCGTCAGGCAAATACTGCTCGATGACTCCCGTGACGCGGCTGAATATGTGTCCAAGTCGCTTGTAGTGGGAGTCCATGCTGCTGAGCTTTATGACTCCCATTGCAATCATTGACGGCTTGCCGCGCTTTATTCCGAGGATTCCGTACCCCATGACATTAGTACCGGGATCCACACCGATGATGATGCGGTCCCAGTCCTTTACTGCCTCATTTCGCTCCATTTTTGTAGCGGGTGTCACACTTCCTCCATCAAAGTGGTGAAATGCAGGGCTTTTTGCCCCCATTTTTTTGCCGCCGAATCGAGAAGAACGGGTTGATAGGTGTCAATCCATTCTACAAGACGGTCGCTGTTGTCACATCGGAACTGCACTGCGAAATTCACCGTGTTGTCCTCAGATGGCGCCAATATGCGCATCACCATTTCGTCGCGCATTGAACAGTCCCGGCATGCGGTTTCGAGATATACGCTTTTTACCCATTCAATGAATTCATTGACAATAGGTTCTTCTACACAAAAAGTGGTGTTGACGACCATCAGATATTCTCCAATAATGCTGCGGCAACAATGGCGCCGATATATATAATGTAACCGACGATTCCAACGATGAATCCTATCACAGTCCATTTCTTTGCCGCTGCTGAAGCGAGACGTGCTTCGTCAAATCTTCCCGATTGCCACAAGCTGCTGACATTTGACGATTTCACTATGCCCACGATTCCGAAAGGCAGGCAGCAGAAGAGTGTCACCAGGATTGACTCTACAAGCCATGTCTTCGGCGGANNTNCGGTTGTGTNGTTAGGCTGCNGAGGAGCCTGGGCGTATTGAGGAGCGATAGGGGGGCATGGAGGCTCGGGGCAACCGGCGGGTTGGGGTTGCTGCGGAACCTCAGGCATTGAACCTGAAAAAGAGGTATTGTTAGAATATAATACGGCACGAATCTCTTCAATTGACTCGGCGGGAGCCCAATCTTTCATGCCTTCAGCCCAAACGAGGTCTGAGCCTTTGATGCCTCGTGCCATGAGATGTTCTACTTCAAATGGACCTAAGGGTTTCTGATTTTCTACGATGTAAAATTTCATATTACTATTGTTTTTGTTTTAATTTTCTCTGATGTTTAAAAAATCGGGGAATAAACCCCATATGTCGCCATAGTGTGGGGAAGAATCCATAATAATAGGACATTATTCGGAATCGTTCCCACAATGACTTCCGGCGGTGTCGGGTGGTCTCTCCCTCGACAAGATAGTCAATAAGGACCTCGGGAATATAACAGTTTCTGCGCGAGCGCTGAAGGCATCTTATGCACCAATCATAATCAGCCGAATATCGGTACTCGAGATTGTATAACTGCGCAAGTTTTCTGTTTACGATAAACGCCTGATGGCACACAGTCATTCCATTGGCGAAACTCTTAACCGTCAAAGTTNCGGGTGCGGTTAAATGCCTTGGCGCTATGAATTGTCCCGAACTGTCAACGAGGTCAGTCTGTCCGTAAACAATCCCGGGATAGTCGGCATCCATGATTGCGCGGGCTATAGTTTCAAGGGTGTCAGTGCTATGGAATGAATCCCCGGCATTGAGGAATATCAGATAGTCCCCTTTGGCTATTGCCATCGCACGGTTCATGGCGTCATATATCCCCTTGTCGGGCTTGGAGTGTATTATAGCTTCCGGAATGGCGGCATCTATTGCGATTTTGAGGGTTTTGTCGGATGAGTCGCCGTCCATAACTATATATTCGAACAAACGGCATGATTGCTCCGCCACGCTTTTGAGCGTGGTCGGCAGGGTTGCCTGCGCGTTATAGGTGACGGTTATGATCGAGAATAGTGGTGCCATCTGAAAATCCGGTGCTATTATGAAGCAAATATAAGGATTTTTTGTTAAATTTCAAAAAAGAAGATGGATGTATATTGAAACTGCTGAGGAGATAAGTGAGATTGGGAAAATTTCAGTATCTTTGCGGGCAGTTATAATGACAATTACTAAATATAAAAAGCAATTGCTATGATCCGTATTTTTTCGGTTATTCTAACATTGTTGGCGGCATTTGGAGGTGTTGTCAACGGTCAGTTCATGCAGCCTGTTTCATGGGAAGTGTCGTCGCAGATGACAGATGATTCTCATGGGGTTGTAGTGATGAAAGCCTCTATTGAAAATGGCTGGCACATGTACAGTCATGAACTTGACCCCAGCGCGGGTCCGTCCCCGTTGCAGGTTAAGTGGGACAAACTTGAGGGAGTGGAATTGAACGGCGCTTTAAAATCCGATAAAAAACCTCATGTCCAGTTTGACTCGATGTTTAATGCCGAATTGAGTTGGTGGACTGGAACAGTCGTTGTTTCTCAGGAATTTACGGCGACAGCCAAGAATTTTGCTATTGAGGGTACAATACGCTACTCAGCATGTGACGATGAAAATTGTATCCCTCCCACTAAGGAAACTTTTTCTTTGACNGGCACCGCAAACGCAGTTGCGTCAAGCGATCAGGCGGGAGATGTCCTTGCTGATACCGCTTCGGTCGACAGTCTTGTGTCGGCGATTGTGGATAGCGAAATGGCAAAAAGCGAGTCGGATTCAGCCGCGCTCGACAACCTGTGGGCGCCTGTCGATTTTTCAAATGCCGACAGTTCGGAGTCAGAGAATGCTACTTCACTGCTCTATATCTTCATAACTTGCTTTATTGGCGGTTTTGTAGCTTTGCTCACCCCGTGTGTGTGGCCTATGATCCCGCTCACTGTCAGCTTTTTCTTGAAGAAAGGCAAATCACGTGCGAAATCAGTTGCCGATGCGTTTATTTACGGAGCTTCTATAATTGTGATTTATCTTCTTCTCGGGCTTCTTATTACGGCAATCTTCGGCGCAAGTTCATTGAATGCGATGTCGACCAGCGCTGTTTGCAATATCATTTTCTTCCTCCTGTTGGTTGTGTTTGCCGTGTCGTTCTTCGGAGCGTTTGATATTAAACTCCCGTCTTCGTGGGCAAACAAGATGGATAGCACTGCGGAAAAGACCACAGGATTGCTGAGCATATTTTTCATGGCGTTCACGTTGACGCTGGTTTCCTTCTCATGTACCGGTCCCATTATAGGCACTCTGCTCGTTGAAGCAGCCAGCACCGGCGACAAGTTTGGTCCTGCGATAGGAATGTTTGGCTTCTCACTGGCTCTGGCAATACCGTTCTGCCTTTTTGCCATGTTCCCGTCGTGGTTGCAGAGCGCTCCTCGCTCGGGCGGTTGGATGAACACGGTGAAGGTCGTTCTCGGTTTCATCGAGCTTGCATTGTCGCTGAAGTTTCTTTCAGTTGCCGATCTCGCCTATGGCTGGCACATTCTTGACCGTGAGGCGTTCCTTGCGTTGTGGATTGTGATTTTCGCCCTTTTGGGATGCTATCTTTTGGGTAAGTTCAATTTNGCTCATTACGGACCCGCCGACAGCAGCATAGGGACAGTGAGATTTTTCTTGGCGATGATTTCATTCTCGTTCACTGTCTATCTTGTCCCCGGACTATGGGGCGCTCCGCTGAAAGGAGTGAGCGCTTTCGTTCCCCCGCTGTTCACCCAGGATTTCAATCTTTATGGAAATGAACTCAAGGAGTATAATGACTATGAAGAGGGAATGCGCGCCGCTAAGGCTGAGGGGAAACCTGTGTTGATCGACTTCTCGGGCTACGGTTGTGTCAATTGCCGTAAAATGGAGGGCGCGGTGCTTGATGAAGCGAATGTCCATAACATGATTGAGAANAACTTTGTNGTTATAAAGCTCATGGTGGANGAAAAGAAATCCCTCCCTGAACCGATGGAAGTNATGGAAAATGGCAAGAAAGTCAAACTCGACACCTACGGTGATCGCTGGAGCTACTTGCAGAGATATAAATTCCAGGCTAATGCTCAGCCCTATTACGTGATTCTCAATAACAACGGCGAACTTTTGTCGGGTCCGTTCTCTTACGATGAAAATATTCCCAAGTTCACCCAGTTCCTTGAAAAGGGTATTGATGGTTATCAACGGTAGGAATGGTTGAGCTTACTAACCGCGTCAGGAAGCTGGTGGCGTCGCTTGACGATGCCAAAGCCCGGCGAGAAAACGGAATGTTTGTTGCCGAGGGCACGAAATGTGTCCTCGACACTGTTGATCATTTTGATTGCGTTTGGCTTTTTGCTACGGCAAAATGGCTTGAGTCTCATCGTCTTGCGCTGGGCGAGGATAAGATTTGTCAAGTGACGCGCGGCGATCTTGAAAGGATGAGCCATTTTTCAACCGCTCCTGAAGTGATGGCGGTGTACCGTATTCCCGCCGAGTCTCGCAAGCCGGCTGCCGATTCGTTGCTGCTTGCTCTCGACCGGATTCAGGATCCGGGTAATTTGGGGACGATCATACGCATCGCTGATTGGTTCGGCATCAATGACATTCTTTGTTCCGCGGGGACTGCCGATGTGTATAATCCCAAAGTGGTGCAGGCGACGATGGGCGCTATTTCCCGTGTNAGGATCCATTANGTNAATCTTCCCGANTATCTGTCAAGAACNGATGTGCCGGTTTATGGCACATTNCTTGAAGGGNATAATATTTTNACNTCTTCGTTATCTNCTTCCGGAATAATCGTGATGGGAAATGAAGGGCAGGGGATATCGCCTGAGGTGGAGAAATATGTCACATCAAGGCTGACGATTCCATCCTATCCCGCCGGGGTGCCGACAAGCGAGTCGCTCAATGTCGGAATGGCTACATCTATAGTTGTGGCGGAGTTTCGCCGCCGCCAATTTTAAGCAATCGAAATTCTCCAAAAAATCAGTATGGCAAAGCTCGATAAAACAGTGTGGTTTTGTAATAATTGTGGAACGGAATCTTCAAAGTGGGTGGGACGTTGTCCCGGATGCGGAGAATGGAACACCATGATCGAAGAGAAAGTGCGTCCGCGCAAGGACCGCGTTTCAGCGCCGTTAAGAGGGCAGGAAAGCGTGGTGCGTCCTATTTCGCAAATCGAAACCCGTGACGAGCAACGCATCCACATGCCCAGCGAAGAGCTTAACCGAGTGCTTGGCGGCGGTCTTGTCGCCGGGTCGCTTGTGTTGATAGGCGGCGAACCCGGAATAGGCAAGTCCACGCTTGTGCTCCAGAACATATTGTCGATAAGAGCTAAAAGAATCCTGTATATATCGGGCGAGGAGAGCGCCAGCCAGTTGAAGATGCGTGCCGACAGAATAGGGCGGCTCAGTGACAATTGCTTCATTGTTTGTGAGACATCGATGGATTCCATCATGGATCATATAAGGGAGGTGAAACCTGAGATAGTGGTGGTCGACTCTATTCAAACTATTGCCTCCGACAGCATCGAGTCGGCGGCGGGCAGTGTTAGCCAGGTGCGTGAGTGTTCCGCCCAGCTGTTGCGTTACGCCAAGTCGTCGGGCACGCCTGTCATTTTAATTGGACACATAAACAAAGAAGGATCTATTGCCGGTCCGAAAGTGTTGGAACATATCGTTGATGCTGTGTTGCAGTTTGAAGGCGACGGGCATTATATGTACAGGATTCTGCGATCTATAAAAAACCGCTTCGGCTCCACTTCCGAGTTGGGAATCTACGAGATGGTTCAGCGCGGATTGAGAGAGGTGAGCAATCCGTCGGAACTTCTTCTGTCGCAGCATGGCGATGAGGATCTTTCGGGAGTGGCTGTCGGGGTTACTCTTGAAGGGATACGTCCGTTTCTTATCGAAGTTCAGGCATTGGTGTCGACCGCGGCCTATGGCACTCCGCAGCGGTCAGTGACAGGATTTGACGGCAAAAGGATGAATATGCTCCTTGCCGTGCTTGAGAAGAGAGTAGGATTTAAACTGGCTCAAAAGGATGTGTTCCTGAATATAGCCGGTGGATTGAAAGTTAACGATCCCGCCTTGGATCTGGCTGTTATCTGTGCCATCCTGTCGTCAAATGTCGACATGGCTATCGCCCGTGATGTGTGCATGTCGGGCGAGGTGGGGCTCTCGGGCGAGATTCGTCCAATAACGCGTATTGAGCAGCGCGTACTTGAGGCTGAGAAACTTGGTTTTTCAAAAATTTTGATTCCTAAAAACAATCTGAAGGGTTTCGATTCTTCTCGGTTGAAGATCGAGATAGTTGAAGTCGCTAAGGTTGAAGAAGCGTTCAGGGCGTTGTTTGGTTGATGGCAGCCGCCATTTTCTTACGGTGTTGCTCGTCGGGCGATTTGGGTTTTAGGATTTTTTCCCTATCTTTGTAAAAGAATCGTTTTGTAAAATGACTGAAGATGCATTGAAAGCTGTGGATTTCCTGCAGCATGGAAAAATAATTCTATATCCTACTGACACGGTGTGGGGTATAGGGTGTGATGCTACCGATGACGATGCAGTAAGACGTATTTACGCTTTGAAACGCCGCAGTGATTCAAAATCAATGCTTGTTTTGGTCGATTCTATCGAAATGTTGTCACGTTACGTGGACAAGGTTTCTGCTGAGGTGATTGACCTTATCGAAAATTCTGACCGCCCCACAACTGTGATATTGCCGGGAGCGAAAGGACTCGCTCCATCGCTGGCAGCGCCTGATGGCAGCGTGGGATTCAGGGTGAGCCGTGACAATTTCTCAGCCGGGATTTGCCGATTGCTGGGCAAGCCGCTCGTTTCGACATCGGCTAATATCAGCGGGATGCCGGCGGCGCGCAATTTCAACGAAATTTCCCGGGAAATCATTTCAGGCGCTGACTATGCTTGCTTTACACGGCGTGATGATGAGACTGAGCGCGCGCCGTCGCGCATAGTCAAGATTGAGTCAGATAATACCATAACAGTTATAAGAGATTGACACTTACTGCGCGACAACGGCTCATGTACATTGCGGGCGACTTTTTGTCGACCAATCTCGCTGTGTGCCTTTTCTCTATTGCCCGCTTTTATATAGATGAGTCAACTTATTATTTTCTCTCATTGCGGAGCTATCTGTTGCATAAGCCTGTGATGGAGGAGCAGCTGCTGTTTCCGCTCGGAATGCTCTTCATCTACTGGTTGTCGGGTTACTATAACAGGGTGTTTATGAAATCACGGTTGCAGGAGCTTGAACGCACCGTTTCCAATTGTTTTGTGGGGACCGCTGTGTTTTTCTTTATTGCGCTGATCAACGACTTGCAGCCCGACAGGCTTAGATCCTATTTGTTGATGTTGTCATTGTTCGGATTTCTTTTTATATGCGTCTATCCCGTGCGTCGATTGGTTTCACGCGTTGGAAGGAAACGTGTAGAGAAGGGGCGATGGGCAGTAAATACCATTGTCGTGGGATGTGGACGTTCCGCAAAGGAGATTGCCAAGCGCGTTGAGAGCCGGCGCATGGTGATGGGCTATCGGATTGTGGGCTATCTTAAGACTGACATGGATGCGGAGACTCCAAGCGACGATCTTCCCGTGTTCAGTTTTGACGAGCTGGATGAGGTGATTCGCAGCTATGATGTAAAAGCGTTTGTCCTGGCTGTGGACCAAAAGGATCCCGAAGTCATGCGCGGGCTTATAAACCGGTTGCTCCCAACNGGCTGCTCGGTTATGATATCGCCCGATACCTACGAAATGTTGACTACGCGCATNAGAACATCGAATGTGTCNGGTGAGCCGCTTGTCGATTTNTCTTCATCAAACATTTCTGAAAGCATGTNGAACATTNAGCGNGTTTTCGACGTGTTTTTCTCGATTGTCGGCTTGATTATTTCCGCTCCTGTTATAGGGGTGTTGGCAATCTGCATTAAACGGGATTCTCCGGGACCGGTCATATACAAGCAAGAGAGAATAGGACGGCATAAAAAGCCTTTTTATATGTATAAACTTCGCTCGATGGTGGCTGATGCGGAGACTGACGGTCCTACACTTTCGGTAGCCAACGATCCTCGCATCACCCGCATCGGATCGGTGATGCGCAAATACCGCCTCGACGAGCTCCCTCAGTTCTGGAATGTGCTGCGTGGCGACATGTCGTTTGTCGGTCCGCGACCCGAGCGTGAATTTTACGTGAAGTTGCTCTATGAGCGTATTCCGGCTTATGCGTTGGTTCAGCAGGTCAAGCCCGGTCTCACATCGTGGGGAATGGTCAAGTATGGTTATGCGTCGAATGTCGATGAGATGATCGAGCGTCTTCGATATGACTTGATATATCTTGATAATGTCTCGATTGGAGTCGACATAAAAATTCTTATCTACACATTAAAAACCGTATTAACCGGCAAAGGAATATGATGACTAAATTAGGTAAAGCTAAATTATATGCCTCCAAATGTTTTTACGCTATGCTTTCGTGGCGTGAAAAGCATATAAAGGAGAAGAATCTCATACTGATTCTTGCTCTGATCACCGGTATCATTTGCGGTTTTGCGGCGTTGGCTTTCAAGTGGATGATTCATTTTATCGCAAGCACGCTGTTGCTGAATATTGATATCACGAGCGGTAACTACCTCTACCTGCTTTATCCGCTTATAGGTATTTTGATTGTCAGTTTGTATGTGAAATATGTGGTAAAGGACAACATTTCTCACGGAGTGACAAGGGTGCTATATGCTATTTCGCAGAATAAAAGCCGCTTGAAACCCCACAATTGCTACACAAGTGTTGTCGCTTCGTCGATCACCATAGGCTTCGGCGGATCTGTCGGAGCCGAGGGGCCTATTGTTGCTACCGGAGCGGCGATTGGCTCTAATCTCGGTCAGGCGTTCAGGCTTTCCCCGCGGTTGTTGATGATTCTTGTGGGATGTGGCGCAGCCGCCGGTATATCCGGAATTTTTAAAGCGCCGCTTGCGGGAGCGCTCTTTACCCTTGAAGTGCTTATGCTTGACCTTACGACTGTGTCAGTCATGCCGCTGCTCATTGCTTCGATTTCGGCGGCAACGGTGGCTTACGTGTTCACAGGCTATGAGACCCAGTTCTTTTTCGCGCAAAGCGATGTCTTTGTAGCCGGGCGCATTCCTTATGTGATAGCGCTGGGAGTTCTGTGTGGATTTGTGTCGCTGTATTTTATACGTGTCATAAATTTTATGGAGGGTTTCTATTCCAAGATTAAGAACACGTGGATTAAAGCGTCGATCGGTGGAGCTATTCTCGCTGGGCTTATATTCTTTTTCCCTCCGCTTTACGGCGAGGGTTATGAAGTGATAACCGCAATGCTCAACGGTGATCCCGGAGCAGCCGTAGACGGTTCAATCTTCTATGGTGATCGAAATAATTCCTGGTTCATCATTCTGTATGTCGGAGGGCTGTGTCTCACAAAGGCTTTTGCGACATCCTCAACCAATGGAGCAGGAGGAGTGGGAGGAACTTTCGCCCCGTCATTGTATCTTGGGTGTATGCTCGGATTCTTTTTCTCCTATCTGTTGAACCATCTTGGGTTCGGAATAGATCTGTCGGTTAAGAATTTCGCTCTTCTGGGAATGGGCGGTGTAATGTCGGGGGTTATGCATGCTCCATTGATGGCAATCTTCCTAACGGCTGAATTGACGGGCGGCTATAACCTGTTCCTTCCGTTGCTCATAGTTTCGATTATATCCTATGGCACGATAAAAATATTCGAGCCTTACAGCATTTACGCTATCCGATTGGCGAAACGAGGAGAACTGTTGACTCACCACAAGGACAAATCGGTATTGCGCCTGTTGAAAATAAACAGTGTGATAGAGGATGATTTCATGAAGGTCACTCCCGAGATGAGCCTGAAACAGATGGTGGAGGTTATCTCTCAATCTAACCGCAACCTTTTCCCGGTTGTGGACAGCGATGGAATGCTCACCGGAGTGGTGTTGCTTGACGATATCCGTAACATCATGTTCCGCCCCGACCTTTATAAGAGAATGTTCGTCAATAAGTTTATGACCGCTCCCCCGGCGAAAATCGAGATTGGCGACACAATGGAAAACGTGATGAAAACTTTTGACCGCACAGGAGCATGGAACTTGCCGGTGGTTGAGCATGGCAAGTATGTGGGCTTTGTTTCAAAGTCCAAGATATTCAACTCCTACAGGCGCGTGCTGCGTCACTATTCCGAGGATTAAGTCGGCGTTTCTGTATTGTTTGGAAAAATTTTGAATATTGTTGTTACAAATGAATCTTCTCTGCGTTCTAAAGGTAAAAGGTCAAAGAGAAGCAGTGGAAGACAATATTCTTACAAAGACATTCCAGCAGTTGCGCTACAAGCTTCAGCGTCTTGCCGGCTCGATACTGGGCGATGATTATGAGGCTGAGGATGCTCTTCATGACGCATTTTGCCGACTGTGGACATCTTACAGGAATATTGACAGTGAGGCTGATGCCCGGAAACTTTCCTACACTCTTGTCTACAACACCGCCATTGATCGCACTCGCCGCCTGAAAACTCACGGGGGGAAACGGGTAGAGTTGACGGGCGATATCAAGGAAGAAGAGTCTTCGTTTCAAGATGAGGTCTATGATGCTGTTGTAGCGCTTGCTGAAAAGAATCTTAACGAGAAGCAGCTTGCTGTCTTCCGGCTTCACGACCTGGAAAATCAAGGCTATGCTGAGGTTGCCTCGTCTCTTGGCATGACACAAGAGAATGTGAGGATGACGTTAAGCCGCGCACGAAAAATTATTAGAGAACTTTACCGACAGCAGCTATGAAAAAAGAAAACAGGCAAATATCATTTAGCTCCTTGCCGGAGTTGCTTGTGGCAATTGAACTTTATTTCGATTGTCGGCTGAGTGATGATGATGAGCAAAGATTGCGCCGCGCAATCACGGTCACTAAGGTCAATCATCCGGCGATTGATGAGGCAAGAGCTGTGATGGGGCTAAGAAAACCGATGAAGCGCGCAATTGTGGCGAGCCGGGTAATGCGGCCCGTTAATATTGCAGCTTCGGTCGCTCTGCTGATTGCCGGAGGCGTCGGTTTGTCCCAATATTTTTCTCATTCTTCTTTTGAAGGCAAGTCGATTGCCTATATAAATGGAGTCAAGGTGACGGATAGGGATGAGGTTATGCGGCTTTTCAACGAAAATTTGTCAATAATGGGTTACGATATTGAGGAGATGGACAGCCGGTTTGACAAGATGCTCGGAGCCGAATAGATTGTAAAATAAACATTACCAGAATATGAGAAGAGTGTCATTACTAATGCTTCTTGCTATATTTGCGATGGCGTTACAGGCAAGGACAGGGTTGAATGTCGATAAAATTTTTGACGGAGGATATGAAAAGGATTCAAAAGTCGAAATAATGATGATGAGCGGAAATATGCCGCTCAACGGCGTCACTTTAATGCAGCTCTTTAAAGGTCCCGCTAAGAAATATGCGTCAAAAATCACCCCGCTGTTGAAAATTGACGGTGCTGATGCTATTGAGCAGAAGGTAACGTATGACGGAGGTAAACTTCACTATGCGTTCTATACCTTGCCGCCGAAGGTTGTCAAAGGGCGTAAAGTGAATCGCTATCTGTGTTATCTTGACGGACCGAAACAAGCGTTGAGCAGTGTAATGCTTCTCTATATGGAGGGTGAGTTATCGGCGTGGGCAGCTAACAGATTGTTCAAATCAATGTAATTTTTGAAAATGAAAAGGGTATTAATCATAGTGTCGTTAATGGCTTTCTTTGTTCAAATAGCCCGCTGCGTAGAAATAGATATAAACACGGAAAAATTGGACACTCTTCTCATGGCGCAGAAAGCTGATGAGATAGACGTATATTTTTCTTTGACCTCTGTCGATGTGCTCGTTGAGAATGTTAATGGAAATGGGAATATATTCGTCTTCAAGGACGAAACGCCTAAGGCTTTGAGCCATAATGTGTCTAATCATATAACTTGCGAGCGCGTGTCAGATATACTGGTGGTTTCCAAGCCGGTTGAAGATGGTAAAATTGTATTGGAAGTGTCATTTAAAACTCCGTCTAATCGAAATGAAATAGTCAGAGTGTCGAATCCATTTAAGATTGGCAATGGAAAATATGTAATTTATTATGGGAAGGACGATGGTATTGGATTAAGGAAAAGCTCCTTCCCAAGAAAACCATCCCATTGGGATCATCAGTAAGTTGAAGAAAGATAGTAGCCGCATGATAAAGGCTTATTACATAGATATGAAATAGTTATAATTTCAGGAATCGGGATTTGATGGCAATCTGTCCCGATTCCTGCTTTTATTTTGTAAATTTGCGCAATTAATGGGTCAGTAGAAAATCAGTGGGGATATTTTTGGGTCAGTAGATATTTCCGGTTGGCGAGCCTGAAAGGCTCACCCTATGGATTTCCGGGTAGAGTGAGCGAAACGCTCCCTATTGCGACAATCCTCCCTAAACGTACTGATCGCGTGCGATGTCACCCAGGTCCACGAGCCTGAAAGGCTCACCCCTACGGATAACCCGGCACTACGAGCGAAGCGAGGTGTGCCGGGATCACCGCCCCCCTTACTGCACTCTGCAAAGAGTGCCCCCTAAACCCACAAGGGAGAAAAACCGAACCCGAAGGGTTCATCCCTCGATAGCCGTGGGTGAAGCCCGCAGGGCGGAACCCACGGAAACAAGCATCCCCCACAAAATCCGATTCTGAAAGAATCATCTATCCGTGTCGTTCCTACAGAACTCCGAATTACGGCGGCATTCCCTGCCCCGGTGTGCCGCTTCGCTCGTAGTGCCGGAATCACCGTCCGCCCCAATCCACGAGCCTGAAAGGCTCACCCCTATGGATAACCCGGCACTACGAGCGAAGCGAGGTGTGCCGGGATCACCGCCCCCCTTACTGCACTCTGCAAAGAGTGCCCCCTAAACCCACCGAGAAAACGCAAAAAAAATTCACGAGGGTGGGACAATTTGTGGGTAAATCCCCTCCATCCATGCATTACCTTTGCAAAAAAATCTAATACTAACCCAAATGCGCAACACCGTCCACATCCCACGCCCCCGCCGCGAAGTCATCCTGACCTCGGCGTCCTACACCGCGTCATTCCGAATGTGGCGCGGATTGCCCCTAACACACCGTCAGTCATGTCTAATCGAAATCCTCGAGCGGCTGCGCCACTCCGCCTCCCGCTCACCCCGAGTGTTCATCAACGATCCCGAAGACCGCTACGTCAGCCTCATCGCCGACTACATGCGCTACCTCGACCACCTCTACCCCTCCACGCGCGGAGTCCTCATGGACACCTCCCTCAAGCAAGCCCGTGCCGTGGCGCCGTCCACCCGCCTTGTCCACGCCTCCGCGCGCCGGCACTCCGCCATCCGCGGCTACTCCTTCCACCGAGCCGCCCTGCTCCACTGCGACCGATACCCCTGCACCCGCTGGAACGAGGGCTTCGAAAACGCCCTCGCCGCAGCCGTCTCCGGAGTCCCCTCCGCCACGGGCTCATTCGTCATCGTCCATGGCGACTACCGGCGCAACACCCACTTCCGTTACGCCTTCATACACTACTCCTCACTGCGGGACGACGACGCGGCGTTCCTCGCCCTCGACCTCGCCCTCCCCGCCGACTACCGCCCCATGCGCCGCAAGATACCCTTCGGCACGCTCCCCGAAGTCACCTTCGAAGAGTGCATGCCCCCGCGCACCGACGAATACTATCTTCTGCGCGACTACGGCGAATACCGGCGGCTGGCGATCT
>WFLX010149362.1_pt1 | contig 22860 bp, 15 predicted proteins | sample 4967041 | NCBI WGS metagenome assembly WFLX01 (sample SAMN12857096, study PRJNA449069) | gut metagenome | isolation source: stool from male and female vole | host: Microtus ochrogaster | place: USA:Florida | collected 2017
CTGGCTTGATAAATACCGTCGTCTCTGGAAAAATTGTGAACGAAAATTACAAAACTCTTTTCAGATGATTACTATTGCTTTTATTCGTATTATTTTAAAAAGATACTGAACAGGCTCTAAGAAATTTCCAAAGGCGTTCTATTAGATTCAGATTTGGAGAATACGGCGGCAAAAAATAAGATTGATATTCAATTCCGCCGCACAATAGATCTCTTGCGAAATTAAAGAGACATATCAAAGTTGCAGATACCAGAGAGCAAAGAAAAAACGGAGAGCAAATCTCTTTCTTCGATTACGGTATTGTTCCGAAAGAATACGGAAACGTTTTACAAACCGGATGGCATATTCCGCATAGATTCTCTTTTTGGAAACGAGACGGTTGTTTCTTTTTTCTTCTTTGGTAAGAGGCGTGTTTTTGCTGCGCCTTTTTGGTAAAATTGAGTTCGGATGTATTGTTGTAATGCCGGTATATCCTGTGTCAGTTTCAAATTCCGTATCATTTTCGGCATGCACTCCGGATTCCTTAAATAGCCTGAAATCGTGCTTTTTCCCATTGCAGAAGCTCAGGCAGATAGTTTTCATTGTCTTTTTATCCACCACAAGCTGTGTTTTCAGTGTGTGTCTTTTTTTCTTTCCGGAATAGTATTTTCTTTGTTTTTTTGAGGGCGTTCCACTGGGGTTTCTGTTGCATCAATCAAAATGATTTCATATGCTGCATCACTTTTCAGCAGCTCTTTCTTTCCAAGCAAAGAAAATGTCCCGTCTTTTATCAATGTGTCTTCTATCCATTTAATACTCCGGTAAATATTGCTTTCTGCTATTCCATAGCTTGCTACAATATGTGCATATGTCCGGTATTCACGCCAGTATTCCAAAGCCGCCAGCAATTGGTTTTCTATGCTCAGCTTTGGTTTTCTTCTTCTCCTTCTGTGCTTTTCTGCATAGCTTTTATTCAGTATTTCTATCATCTTATTGAATGTGGCTCTCTTTACTCCTGTGATTCTCCGCAACTGTTTCTCTTCATATTCTTTTATGATTTCATATTTCATCATACTTTTATTATATCATATCTTTTTTATTTTCGCAAGATGTCTAATTTTAAAAAAACAAAAAATTATCCTGATGAACTTATAAAACTTCTGGAACCATTTAAAATCAAAAAAGTGTATTCTGATAATAACTTTGCTCATCAGAATAAAATAAATCGTGATATTCTTGAAACAGGAAAGAAAAATACTCAAAAAATCGAAAGAGATCATCTTACTTTAAGAACAAGAATTAAATGTCTTGCAAGAAAATCCATTTGTTTTTCTAAAAATAAAACTATTCATAAAACGGTTATCGCTTCTTTTATCAATATTTTCTTTTGGAATAGACCTCTGCCACATTTCAATTGATTTGAGACATTACCCAAACTGCATCTGATTATCAACGATGAAGGTGAGATTCTGCCTTACTTCGGCAATATAGATGACAGGAATGAAGCTGTTATGAATTCACTGACGAAAGAAATATTTGGGAAACTGTTTGCTGACATAGGCTATATTTCTCAGAAGCTGTTTGAAAAACTTCTGGAAAAAGATATTACACTTGTTACCATAGCAAAGAAAAATATGAAAAACATCTGTGATATAGAACATNCCAGACATCGCAGTGTAACCAATTTCCTTGTCAATCTGATTTCTGCTCTGGCAGCTTACTCTTTTCTCCCTAAAAAGCCCTCTGTCTCTTCTGATTCTAATATGCCAAACGGCTCTATTCTACTATATTTTGAGAATAGAGCCGTTTTTTCAAACAATGTCAGGTTTTATTGTAATATATTATTTTTTATGAAAAGTCCATATCAACAAAAGTAGCATAATTATTCATTGATGAACTGTTTTTATTTATTAAATCTTTCAAAGTAATAAGAACAACAGGACTGATTGAAACACCTTTTTTAACAATAGCTGCGGAATAGAAAAGATTAAGTTTAACATTGCCTATTTCTCTTGGACTTTGAAGTTCAGCAAGAGCATTATTAACTTTTAACTGAAAACTGCTTGTATGCATATTCGGATTCTGAAAAGCTACAACAAATTCATCTGAGCCTGTTCTGTAGATACTCTGTTCATCAAAATACTTTTTAAGAATATCAGCAGTTGTTGCAAGAACCATATCACCTACATCATGACCATATCTGATATTAACCTGACTGAATTTTGATATATTGAACATTGCAAAACAGTAAGGTGTATCGGGACAGTCTGCAACTTTTAAATTTCCGTCTTTGTCCTTGCTGAAATCATTAATAAACTTAATTCTGTTGTTTACATCTGTAAGAATATCTTTAAGTGTGGCAAGATGAAGATTCTTTGTAATATGAGCCTGTTTTTTCTTTGATGCTTCAAGTTTCTGTAAAGTTTCTTCCTGCTTTATGCTTATAACATTGAATATAATCATAAGTATGATACATACAGCACAGAATGAAATCATATTCAGGTTAACGCTTTTTGAAAATTCAAAAACTTCACTTGATGGAGAAGTTACAATAAGAAGCCAGCCCATATCTCCGATATATGAATAGAAATTTATATCATCTTTGCTTTCAAAGCTTCCGGTAATGCTTTCAGATGTATCAGCATACTGATTGCATATATCAATAATGTCTGTATCTGTTGCTTCAACACCAACCATTTCCTGATTATCGCAGAATATGTATTTTTTATCCTTAACATTTATCATTGAAAAAGTTGTGCCGACTGTATTAAATTCCATTGTATTTAAAGCAGACGCAAGGTTTTCTGTAAATATACCGAATCCAACAAGCCCCTCAGGCTGTCCGTCTATTATAACAGCTTTATACATTGATAAAATCTGTTTGTTTGATGCAGGAGAAATAATAATACCTGCATTATAAAGATTATCAGGAGCATTCATCATGGAATCCTGTAACTTTTTCAGGCTGTCAGGGTCTTCACGTGTTGTAATTCCTACAACATCACTGTTTGTATGTGTAAGAACATGAGTTTTCCAGTCGCCAATCCATATACCTTCAGGGTCTGAAACTGTTGCAGAAAAATCTTCAGTATATTTTTGTGCAGAAGCAACTGTTTTTACATCATCAGGATTTTTCAATACAGACTCAACTTCCAGAGCAGTTCTGAATGAATTAAGTGTATGTTCTGCATTTTCAACATAGTTTAGAATCATAACAGACTGTTCCTGTGCTATTGATTTCATGTGGCTTATAGCATTTTCTCTTGTTTTATTTGATGTTCTGATTACCATAAAAACTGTCAGCAATATAATAACAGCAATAATTACAAGAGTTGATATAATTCGTCGTGTCTTTTTATTCATTATTCGTCACTCTTTCCTTTAAAAAATTTAAACAAACCTTTTTTATGACCTTTTTCTTTTGACTTTTTTGATTTCTCATTGTCTTCATCTTCATCATCATCAATAAGAAATTTATTTAAGCGTTTTTGCAGATATTGATAACTGTCAGCATTATCTANNNANGAAGCTNCTTTANATNNANTAGCAANGTNATNTTNACTTTNCAAAAANNCATTTNTNNGTANANCNGGAATAGAACGGTCAGGCAAAATAAGCATAGCATTTGAACTATTTGGATTCAAGCTTATTATTTTTGAAATACATTCATTGCAAGGTATAATAGGCTGAAAATTTACAGCATTAAATAATGATATTTCAGCAACAGCATTATCAATATCTCCGATAAGATTGTTATATACATCAATTTCAGCGTGAACACACACAGGATTATTATTTATATATTTCAACTTGCTTATTCCGGTAATAATTTTTCCGCTGGCTGTACAGACAACACATATAGTATCATTATAAGTCAATGGAATATTTAAACCTATCTTCTGTGAGGAAGTAATCCTTGCAATAGTACACATATCATCAAAACGCATTTTTTCACCTCTTATAGTAATATATTTATTGCAATAATTATATTATATCATAATTTTAAAAAATGTCAATATAAAATTAAAATATCTGCTGATAAAACATCTTAATATACATATTCAATATTATGTTTTTGTATATTTTCACTATTTTCTAACTTCTTATGAATTTAACATTTATGTGTCGAATGTATGATTACTATTTCTCATCTTCATTCTCTTCTAAAACGTCTATAAACACAAGTTCTTATAAACAGGACAAAAAATCTCTTGTCAAATTATGAAACGCACCTGCATAACATGACAAGAGAAAGATTTTATATTTAATTAATTACCTATAGTTCCGTCTAACTGTGTGAAATCAGCCAGATTTCCGTTAATTGTTATTGTACCGTCACCGTTATCCGTAACGCTTTCAGCTTTATAAGCTGTGCCGTCGTCTGAACCGTCGGGAACAATGAAAACCGTACCTGCTGTAATTGCACTTGCAAAATCTGCCGGCAGTTTTATTGTGTTGCCGTCAATTTCACATTCGTCAGCATCTATAACACCGTTAAGGTCAATAACGCCGTCTGCCAGTTCAATATCAATCACTGTTTCAAACTCCCTGTGTGTCCAAGCATAGTAAGCACTGTTTACAATGTCAACTGCTTTGCTGAGGTCTATGTTTGAAAGGTCTGCGTCATCAATAACGCCCTTTTCAACTGCACAGTCTATAATTTCGTCCATTGACGAATCACCTGTGACAATTCCGGTGGCTCTCATTGACGCTGACACAAGAAATTCTGCTGTTATTTCGATATCGGGGTCTATTTCAGCATCAGTGTCAACCACGTCCCAGTCCTTAGCGGTCTGCAAATCCGTTTCAAAAGTTCCGTCGGACATCATTCCGAAAACGTTGTTTATCTGACTGAGAAGTTCTGCATTGGTAAGAATTTCACCGTTTGCTTCTTCCTCTGTTTCCGGTTCAGTTTCGGCTTCTGTTTCTTCTTCTGTTGTTTCTTCAACGGTTTCGGGTTCAGTTTCTGTTTCAGTAACTGCCTCGGTACTTTCTGTAACTGTCTGCGATTCACCTGATGCGGAATTTTCCGGTTCTGCACCGCATGAAACTGATGACATAAGCCCTGCTATAACTGCCAGAGCTATAAATCTCTTTTTTATGGACATATTATACACCTTTTTTCCTGAATATATATCGTACTGAATAAGCACGGGAATTATTATATCACATATGTTTCATAATTTCAATAGCTTACTGAAAAAATCATCATATATCAAGAAAAAATATAACCAAATCCGCACTTTTTAATTTACTTTCACAGAAAAACAGTTTATATTATTTTGTTCCGGTCTGAGAAACAACAAGTTTTCTCAACATAACCATATCAAACACATTAATTTTGTCGTCTTTGAAAATGTCTCCGGCAGACCAGTCATCAAGATTTCCTTTTCCTAATAGAAAATTCTGCATCATAACGAGGTCTGCAATGCCGATTTCTCCGTCTGTATTAACATCCCCGACAAGAGTTTCATTTCCACTTTCTGCTGAATAGACAGTTTTGTACATAACGTCTGCCCACAGTTCACGCATAGCCGCATAACCGTTGTCACTTGGGTGAACGCCGTCCGCACTGAGCAAATCGGGATTTTCACGGAAAAACGTCTCAAAATCAGGACCTTTTACAACTTCGGGATAATTTTCATAAATTTTTTCAATCATTGCATTATAAGCCGGAACATTATCTCCTACCGCTGATTCTGTGGCATACGGAATTTTAGGAACAACCGGAATTTTTCCGGCTTCAATTATCTTTTCCACCATATATGCGGTATTGCTGTAATATTTTTCAGTATTTGACGGATTGCCCCATGCGTCATTTGTTCCATAGGCAACACTTACATATTTTCCCGGAAACACTTCAAGCCAGCGGTCAATATTTTCTGCACCTTGAGTGCTGGTAATACCTCCGATACCGCCGTTTTCCTGAATCGGAAAATACCTGTTGTCAATCTGATTAACGAGTTCCGCAAAACCTGTTCCGTAACAATTCATCATACCACACGCCGTAATTGAATCACCATAGAAAATCCAGCTGTCAGAAATACCGTCCGATATATTATGGATATCCATGTTTACAGAAGTATTTCCGCCGTCTTTNCCGTNATTTNNGGATATATTCNTNCNTATCCANNTATAGNCGGTCATGTCAACAANGTGCTGACGNGAATGAACGTGTGNTNCCTNTGANTGTCTCAACAACTTCCCAGTTATCTTGCGGATAGTCACCTCCGTCAGCAGAATTGACTTCAATTGTGTAATCGGACGGCAGACCGTTTGACCCTCCGTTTGCGACTGTATAGTCAAATTGTCCGGTAGCATTGTACCAGACGGCTATGACTTTTTTCCGCTGATTTTCGGGTACTCCGGAAAGGTCGTACGCAAGGTAATCAGCACCGGAACTGTTCCAGAAAGAAAAATAATGTTCATCATTTGCATAAGATGTCATACCTGTCTGAGAATACGCCGGACAGCCTGTACTTATCACGGGATTAGCATCTATTTCTGCAAAGACATTACTGTTAATGTCGTCATATAACAGATATGATGACGTTGTAAGCAGTACGGACATTGCAGAAACCATAAATTTTCTTATTGTTTTTTTCATAAATAAGCCTCCTGTTCACATAGAATTAAAATCTACGTAAAAAGTATGAATATGAGAAATCATAACTATAACAACAAGTTATTATTTCCTCTGTTTTTTTCTGTTATTTTTGTACTTTGCCTTGTTCAGATACATATGCTTGTCGGCAGCGTCAATGATGTCTATAATCGAATCTGTTTTGTTCTCCATACAGGAAACACCATAGGAAATGCTCAGATTATGATTTTTGACAGAAAAGTTCTGTTCTTCTTTCTGTAACTTCCGGACGATTGTCTCCGCTTCGCCTGCGGTTTTTCTGGGTAGGATAATCACAAATTCATCTCCACCAACTCTGAAAATCCGTCCGCTGTTCTGCACGACCATGCGGAACAGAAGTGCCGCCATACGTATATACTCATCACCAACAAGATGACCAAAAGTATCATTAATTTTTTTCAGCTCATTGCAGTCGGCAGAAATAATACTGACTGGTCGTTCGCTGCTTTTTTCAAGCTTTGCTGTATACTGCTCAAAGAAACGTCGGTTGTAAACACCTGTCATATCGTCAATCATAGCACTTTCTTCAAGGCTGATACGGAGCAGTTCACGTTCTGTGACATTATTAATAAGTCCGATGATTCCCGTGACAGCACCCTTTTCGTTACGGGTAGGCTGTTTGATGACCTCAAAGAACTCTCGTGTACCATCCTCATTAATCATTATCGTGTAGGAAGTTCCGATACCGGAACGCAGAATCTCAATATCTGCCTCCATTGCCTTAATCGCATTATCTTTATCCTTACGGATATCCACATCAGTTTTTCCTCTTATAGTCCAGTCCGGTTCGTCAGCGTGTTCCAGATGATGCCAGTAATGTGTAGCAAAAATATATCTGCCCTTTTCATCTTTAAGATAGATATTGGACGGCAGTTCCTTGAGCATTCGCTCAATCTCGTAAAACGTAGCCGAATCCTTGAGGCGAATGGCATTTTCAATCCGATGAAGAAGCAAATCATCGTGAAACGGCGGAGAAATAACATCTACAGCACCACGCTTCAGGCATTCCATTGCCTGTGGCATACCTGCTGCGTCATCACAATATATCAGAAGTGGTATGTATGCAACTGTGCTGTCCGATGCAATCCACCGGAAAAATACCTCTGCTGCTGCGGTCAAAATGACTGCGGACACTTGTCTAATCTGTGCCTTGATAGCATCGTAGTCTATATTGGAGTTATATGTTACAATTACTTTATAGCGACTGCTGAAAACGGTTTCTAATTCTTTAAATCCCTCAGAACCATCTGAAACAAGAAGAATCACTTTCTTTTTTTGCTTTTCATTCAGGACTTTCATATTAATTCCCCTTTTTATATCTATGATTTCATAACACACTGCTGTATTTTTTTATTATACCATAAAAAGCAGAATTTGTCCACACCTTATTATTTATAAAAAATTCATTTTTTTAAAGCCTGTTATCATAAATCTTGACAAAACAAATAAAATTCTGCTTACAAATATGACAAATATCTGACAAATATGCAATACACAATTATGAAGAATATGATAAAATTAGTAAATAGTTAAAGAACATAAATTTTAAAACAGTAAATCATTGTATTAATCAAGAGTGATTTCAGAATATGAACGTTATATATAAATTATGTTCTTTTGCGGACGGCGGTATTAATATAACAAATAATAAATTTGATGATACGGAGGTTTTTATGAAATTACAGTTAAAGAAAATTTGTGCATCTGTGTTGTCGGGCATGATGATGTGTAGTATTATAACGGCTGGTCATGTCGGTTCGTCACAGAATGCTGACGGCTGGATATCACAGCTCTCAGGTATTGCAAAGGTTGAGCCTTTTACAGCGAAGGCAGCTTCTGCATTCCGCAGACCTATTTCAAATGAGTCGCCCATGTGGATAGTTCATATTGATTCATGGAATTATGCAGACCCTGAAAAGATTATTGAACTCGTACCGGAAGATATTCTCCCTTATGTTGTTTTCAATATTTCACTCTCAATAAACTGGAGCAGTACCGAACACAGATGGCTTATGGTTCAGGACGGTGCGGAAACAGCAAGGTCGTGGATTAAGTCCTGTGCAGATAAAGGCGTGTGGACAATGATACAGCCTGCAAGCGGTGGACAGTGCCATTTCCCCGATTATCCTGCTGACTACGATTTGGATAATACAATTTTTGGCGAGTTTTTCCGTGATTATCCCAATTTCATCGGCTTCAATTATGCCGAACAGTTCTGGGGATTTGCTTCGGAAGATTTCCCTGTAACATATCAGCAGCGTTACGACCATTTTTCAGCATTACTGAAGCTCTGCAACAAGTACGGTGGATATCTTGATATCAACTGGTGCGAAAATCAGTGGGGTTCTGCACTTAATCCTGTAGCTATGCTCAAAACAAATTCCAACTGGGAAAAGGCTTGCCGTACATATTCTGAGAATCTTATTCTTGAAGAAAAGTATACACAGGTAGGCTATATCGAAGATGTAGAGAGCGAAGTGTATGGTGCGTATATCTCAGGCTACTGCGGAAATTACGGTGTACGCTGGGACGATACGGGCTGGACGGACTATCCGTGGAACGGCGGGGATTTTGACGAGCAGACAAAAAATCAGTACCGACTTTCAACAAGTCTTCCCGTTTATTTTGAACGTATGGCTATGAACGGTATGACCGTTATTGACGGACCGGAACTTGTATGGGCAGACTGCATCAAAGGTCTTTGGGACGCTACTGACAACGAAGGCTACAAAATTCGTCAGTGGGAATTCTTCGACCAGTGTGCAAATGTAAACATAGATATAATGCGTAAGTTTATAGACGGTACTATCCGTATTCCCGACAGGCAGGAAGTTATTGACCGTACAAAAGTCGTTGTTATTCAGGATGTCAATTCGGGCAGCAATGACGATAAGTACTGTTCTTACAAAACTCTTTTCGAGGGTCTTTATCGTATGGATAATGACGGCAACCACAAGGATAATCATAATCCGTTCAAGAGTACCGGACGTTATCAGACTATCCCGACAATTTATGGTTTTGCCGATGACATGGCTAAATCCATACCTGTTCAGATAAAACAGTCTCAGATAGCGGCACGCTGGGCAAGTATCGAAGCTAAACAGCAGGAGTTCAATAAACTCTATCCCTCGGAATACTGGGGCAACTGCTATGCCGGACGAAACGAAAATACATGGGTCACATATAATCCGAACAAGGTTGGCGGTGAAACAGGAGCAATCCTTAATCTGAAATACAATACCTGCAAAACACTTGATATCAAGCATCAGCTTTACGGTTCGGCACTTATAAATGAGTACACCGACCACATTGACGTTTATATGAATAATTATGATGAAGAAGCGGTGGAAACTCTTAAAACCGAAAAAATCATAATTGCAGGAGCAAGTGCAAAACCGTCCTTTACCTATAAGGATAGAGGTGTTAACCAGACTAAGAGTGTTGTGACAGAAAGTTGGGAAAACGGCGAATATACCCTTACAATCAAGCATAACGGTCCGATTGATATTTCTATCAAGTGTTCCGGTAATGAAACCGGACGTCAGACTTCTTATAAAAAGTCTGTACAGACTGCACCGCAATTCCCTGATTTCTACACAGGTGCTCGTCAGTATGAAGGTGAAAACTTCGATATGAAAAATGTTGAAGGAAATGTTACAAACGGCTGTCACAGCGATGTGACCAAATTTCAGGGAATGGGATTTGTGAAGTTCGGAACTAAGGATTCTGCTGCTGTAAGGGATACTGTAAAAACTTCAAAGGCAGGTACGTTTAAATGGACTCTCCGTTATTCCGCAACATCTGATGTAAAATGCGTTGACCTTTATGTGAATGATACTAAGGTAAAGACACTTTCACTTCCTAAGGGTTCAAATTACAGTGACTGGAAAACAATCAGTGAAAATATTAATCTCAAAGCCGGAGAAAATAAAATTGAATTAAAGGCAAATTCAACACTTCCANGCTCACTTNATATTGATAATTTCAAAGTAGAAGGCGATTTCGGCNATTCAGNAATTTCTGTTGAACCATTGAATGGTACACTTATTAAGAATCTCGTTGTTAATGATAAGGAAAATGCTGCTGACTGGTCAATTAATGAAAAATTCNCAAATGATTNAGTTATCTNCGNTGACCGAAACATTACAGCGACAGACGTTCCTGCAAACCTTATAGGTGCAGAAGCTGTCAGAACTGCCTGTGATTCTAAAATGTTCACTAATGATTTAGCAACATTCAAAGCCGGAGATGATATGACGGTTTATGTGGCTATTGATTCCCGTGTTGTACCGGTTCTTCCCGAATGGCTTGGAAGCTGGGAAAAGACCGGTGATGTGATTACTGCCACAGGTGACCTTACATTTGAAGTATATAAAAAGAATGTAAAATCCGGTGAAACTGTTACACTCGGTATGAACGGCGGCAATGGCGATAACGCAAACTATATCGTTCTTGCAAAAAACAAGGAGATAGTTCTTGACGGAAAACTTATAAAGAATCTTCAGGTATTTGACAGTGAGAATGGCGATGACTGGTCAATTTATAATAATACGGGTGCAGGTTCTGTAATTTTCGGCGACCGTGACCTTACAGCTGCAAGTTTCCCTGACAATCTGGTCGGTGCTGAAACAATCAGAACCGCCTGTGATTCAAAACTTATTACCACTGATTTGGGTATTTTTACAGCAGGTGCTGATATTACNGTTTATGTAGCTATGGATTCCCGTGTTGCAAATCCTGTTCCTGACTGGCTCNAGGACTGGAAAAACGCCGGAGTTACCATGTCTACATCAAATGAACTNACACTCATGCTTTACANGAAAAATGTCAAATCTGGTGAAACTGTAACACTCGGAACAAACAGCGGTAACGGAAATTCCGTTAATTATGTTGTAATGGCTGTTCCTGTGGAGAAGGTAATCAAGGGTGATGTTAATCTTGACGGAGTTATTAATGCTTTTGATATTACTGCTGCAAGAAGTGGAATTATAAACGATTTCACAAATACTCTTTCCTATGAAGCTGCTGATGTCGATGAAAATGGCATAGTTGAAGCTGCCGACCTTAAACAGATTCAGGATTATGTTCTTGCTAAAATCAAGAAATTTACAAAATAAAATATAAACGAAAACAGCTGTGATTGCTGATTAAATGCAATCACAGCTATTTATTTTTTCAAGACCTACAATATACCGATTTTTTACGGTTACGAATCCACAGCAGAACCGAAGTTCCGCCGTGGATTTTATTATGACTTATTCAAAATCAATCTCATAGATATCTCTTGACATTCCTATTTCCCACAGCTGAATCAGCAGAGCGTCAGAAGCTGTAACGCCGTCACCGGTATTATAGACATCTGCGTTGTATCTTCCTTGTTCTGTTATCTGAAATTCTTCAGGATTTGAAATTGACTGCATAATGAGTACTGCGTCTGAGACATTTACTTTCCCATCAAGGTTGACATCACCAGAGCGTTTTTCATCAATTTGGGAGAGGAGTTTGACATTATCTTCATAGTTTGCGGTTGTGGAAATGGTTTCCGAAGTTTCGCAGAGACTCTTGACATATTCATTATAAGAACCGTCAACGTCATCTATTTCGTCAGCGTACTTTATTACATATAACTGCACTGCCGTNAGNTCGTCTATACCACCACTATATCCGTTGCCGTCCAAATCATAGTTTTCGTNNATNTTNTTCCATGTTTCTGCCGAAATTATGCTTCTTTCAGCTGTACTGCCCTTTATTNTGTCANTCCAGTAAATATTTATGTCAAAATAGTCCCTGTAGTCAACAACTCCGTCCATATTTACGTCGGGAGCAGGTCGGATACCGTTTTCAACATCGGAACAGTACGAATCAAAGAATGTCATATCAAACGTATTATAAAAATCACTGATGTCAAATGCCGGTCCGATATTGTCGCTGATTTCAATACCAATAAGATGAGCAGCATCTATCATCAGTGCGGAAACTTTATATGAAGATATATAGTCTTCAATATTCTCTTTGTAGTATGCTTTGGTGAAATATTCCTGTTTTACTTCTATGTGATTTAAGATATAAGCCGCTACCTCTATCGACATAATATAACCATCATAATGGTGCGGAACGAGATGCTCTGAATAATGGAAAGAGAAATCCCAGCATTTCTGATATTCTTCTTCAGTGAGAATCTGATTTATAACTTCGTTTTCATTCTCTGTAAAGAATATGTGCATACGGTCAATATCGTCAACATCAAGGTTTTCATTCTCTGTAAAGAATACGTGCATACGGTAAACGTCGTCGACATCAAGCTGACCGTTTCCGTTAATATCAAGGTCTACTTTACCATTCTGATACANTTCATNAATCAGATANTATCGGGNTTGCAGATAGCCNACGTGATAGANCATACGCATAGGGAAAACGTATGCCTGAATTNNCTTATATTTTCCGNAATTTATTAAATCGTCCTCTGTAGTAAGCGGTTCAATATCAGGGTCATAATATGCAGGGTCGAGATATTCATATTTAATGTTTCCATCGACTATAAAGTACCTCATCAGATGTAATGTATCATCAAAGTCAACTGTTCCGTTGCCGTCATAGTCGGCTATGCTTTCGATACGCTGTACTATTTCAGGGTCAATATCATTCTCATAAGAATAGTATTCTGAACGGTAAGCGTCAAGCAGATAGCAGTCCATGATGTCAAATTCACCGTTGCCGTTGATGTCAACGTCCAGTTCTCCGCTTTCCATTTTAGCGAAAATTGCTTTTTCACCGGGCCAGTATCTTACCGGATTAACCTTAAAAGGTACACCAGAAGAATTGCTCATTGTGGGCATAACGGGATTCATTATTGTAAGTGCCGATATAAAAGACATAAATTTTTTCATGTATAAACTCCTTTCATCATCAATATTCTGAGGTGGATTTGTAATCTCTGTCTCCATTGTATTTGTCTGTACTGTTGTGCTGACGGTTGTCTGAACTTTTTCCGGTATATGTTCTGTCTGTATTTCTGTTGTGTTTACTGAAAAAATCTGATTTGTAACTGTTGTTGTGTAAATAATGTTTTCTGAAAATCCGTTATCTGCTGATATCGTTGTTGATAAAAATACATCAGAAGCTTCAATAGATGTAACTGTTTCGGATAAGTAAGTTCTGTTATTTTTATATTCTGTAGTGGAAGTCTGAGACATACTTTCTTTATTTCTCCCTGAATCTGTCTCATTTTCTGTAATAATCTGATTATTATGATTGTTATTCAGAAGACTGTTTGTCTGATTCTTTATACAGTCATTTGTCCATACTCCGAAACCTACCAGAATAACGGCACATATTCCCGAAACCGAAAATGAAATTTTTTTGATTACTGCTGTTCGTTTTCGTTTTTTTTCAAGAATTCTGTCCCCCTTTCTGAACACTCTTTCTGAAATATCATCATAGCTCCTCATAGATAAACCCCTCTCTTTCAAGCTCTGATTTAAGAGATTTCTTTGCCCTGTAAAGCAAATAGGTAATCTGACGACTTGTTTTGTGCATTATTTTTGCGGTCTGTGCATTGTCAAATTCCTCGAAATATATCAGATAAAGTACCTGTCGGTAATCAGAATTGAGTTTTTGCATTGCATGATGAATCATAATTTTCTGCTCGTCCTTTATATAATTCTGTTCAATTTCTGCTCTGTCTGCAAGACTGTAGAAATCATCAATCGGAGCTGAAACAAGCCTTGACATTTTTCTGATATAATCAATAGCTGTAAATCTCCCTATAGAATAAATCCATGTTTTGAATGAACTTTTTCCGGAAAACTTGGGTTTTTTAACATACAGCTTTATAAACACTTCCTCCGCAATTTCTTCTGCTGTACAGATATTGTCAGTAAAACTGCATATATACAGCACAAGTCCGTCTCTGTATTCATGGATTATTTCAGCAAGAGCATTTTTATTACCCTCAAGAAAACGGCGGTAGCTACTTGCACCGTTATCCATATATCTGCCCCTTTCTGAAAATATATCTTCATTACTTAGTCGCATGAATTTTGTGATTGTTGCAGTGATATTATAAATTTAATCCTGTATTTTTTATAATACAGGGTCTAACCATATAATACAATGATATCACAAAGTCATTGAAAAATCAGAATTACGCCCAAAGAAAATATATTAATGAAAGTTCCTGTAACTGCTTTGTCAATATCTTGCTTTTGATATAAGTATTTTGTCAGTAACACTGCTCTCATAAGTTGTTATCTGCACAGACTGTTCCGATTTACTATATAAAAAACTTGAGATTATATATGCAAAACTCCATAAAAATCAGACAAAATCCCGCAAAAAACAAATGAATTTAAAAAAACACATTGACATAATAGAAAAAATGAGTATAATATAATTACAGACATACAGAAGTAATGTTGATACAGTTTGAATATGTCAAAAATATAATATTTATCAAACTTATAATTGTTAATACGATTGTTTTAATATGAAGTCCAAATAAAAATCAGAAAAACACTATAAAAAACAGTCAAAAATCACAAAAGATATTGACATAATAAAAAAAATATAGTATAATGTAATCGCAGGCATACAGAAGTAACGTGGATACAACTTGAATATGTCAAAAATATAATATTTGGCAAACTTATTGAAAAATAGGGACGCAAAGCTTAAGGGTCTAACCCGTGAAAACGGTATGACAGCCAGTTGCACTTATAAAAGTTCTTATCTAANTAAGAATTNCNGANATCAGAAAGGAATAATGATTATGAATAATAACATGAGAAAAAATATAAAAAGAAAAATAACTTTCTTATTGGCATTATCTATGGTATGTAGTTTCCCGAACGCAGTCAGTGCTGAAGCTGTCCTTTCTAATATCGGTGGAACTCATGAGGACGGTGAAACTGTTTCCCCTGAGAAAGACAAAGATGATGTATCGCCAGAAAATAACACTGATAATCAGAATGAAGATGATAATCAAAATTCACCATCGGAAGATGAAAACGAACTTTCAACATCGGACGATAATAATGAAAATGTACATTTTAATAGTGTAGGTAAGATTGAAGTTGCAATTCAGAATTTTTTGAGTTTTGGTGATGATGTTAAATGTATAGCAACATTAATCTATCCGGACGGTTCTACAAATGATACAAAAGATGTTTTTATCAGTAAAGAAATTTCTGAGGAACGCAAAGTTAGCTTTGATAATCTTGCAGATGGCACATATGTTATTAAAGTTGAGGCAAAAGGTTTCGCTACATATGAGCAGGCAGTAGTTGTAGAAAAACAAATGATGTATACGTTAAGACTGACTACTGGTTTCTGCAATGGTTATGATTACGAAAACGAGAATAGTACACACCCCGGTGCTCTCCTAATCGGAGATGTGAACAACGATGGCGTTATAAATGATGATGACAAAGAAATTCTTATTGATGCTATTGACGGAAAACAGGTGGCAGAAGATTATGTTACAGATTTGAACAATGATGGTAATACAGATTTAGTAGACCTGATGTTCTTTTCAAAGGGTTATAAAGAAGAAAACAAAAATATAAAGGCAAAAATTGAAAGCAGTATTTCACCATTAGCTGTAAGCATAAAATCTGCTGAAGGTACACACGTAGACGGTGATTTTTCAAAATTGCTTAACAACGATGATACAGCAGAATCAGTAAAACTGACACCATCAAATGAAGATGAAATTTCAGAAGAAAATCCTGTATCTGTAGACATTGACATGACAAACGGTGGCAATGCAACTCAGGTTGAAGAAATCACTGTTGAAACAGGAAACAATAGTGACAGTTCTATTGACGAAGGATATGTTATTATTGAATATGTTGATGAAAATGGCGAAATAAAAGAGGTACCGGCATATTTCAAGAAAGCTGCTGATGCTCTCAGCGAAAGCGAAGTAGTTGCTAAAATTGACGAAAATGGAAATATTCATGTTAGTCTGGGAAATCAGGTAGCTGTCAAAAAAGTTAAACTGACTATCACAAAAATGATGGAAGGCAGCAATAATCTTGTTGAAATCAGCAAAGTTGAATTCCTCAACGGAATGGAAGAACGTATTCCGGAGCCTGAAATGGATAGACCCGAAGGTCTGACCGCAAAGGCAGGCAGTGAACAGTTTGAATTGACATGGAAACCCTGCATGAACGTGACAGGTTATGAAGTACAGATAAAACAGGGTGACAAGGTTATTCAGACACTGAATACATCATTAAATTCAGCTAAAATAGGCGGAGATGACATCAAGAACTATACAACTTATTCAGTAAGTGTACAGTCTGTCAACGGCACATGGAGAAGCGGTTACTGTGATTCTGTAGACGTTACTCCGTTACCAACAAAACGCCCCGACAAGCCCGATAATGTAAAAGCTTCAGGAATTTATAGAGGAGTTAAGGTTGGCTGGAGCAAGATGGACGACACTCAGTCATATAGTGTTTTCTATAAAAAAATGGACAGCGATGAAGACTATACTGAAATTTCTGATATTATATCAAACAGCTATACTATCGAGGGATTAGAAGACCTCACAGAATACGAAGTTTATGTAATAGGTCATAATGAGCTTGGTTCAAGCCCTCAGTCACTTCACAGCTCAGCAAAAACAACTAACCTTGACCTTGCTGATATGCCGAAATACAATCTGATTAACCGTGACGAAAACGGAAATCCCGGAAGCACACACATTGTTTCCGTTAAAAGATACGGCGGTGAAATGGTAGACAGTGAACTCGATGCAGATGCAAACGATACTGCGTGGGGTGCTGTGGACGGCGATAAGGCTTCCTATTACTCAAAGGCTACATGGGACGACGGTGGATTCAACGGTATAGGCAACAATGGTCTGACATATACTTTTGACAAGGAATATACAATGGATACCATTGGTCTCCTTACAGTAAATACAAATATCGATTATACAAATGTAAGATGCTGGGACGCAGAAGGCAATTTAGTATATCAACTTAATGACGGTTATGGAAATCTTTCGTCAGCTCAAACCGATGCAAATGGCAAACGTTATTACTACATCAAGTTCCCGAAACCTGTAACAGCAGCTAAAGTCCAGATTTCTCTTGCACGTTATCTGACATCTCCTAATACTGTTGCAGAAACATATTTCTATAAGTATGATACACTTATGGACGAAGTTATGGATTTATATGTAGACGATTTGCATACGGTTCTGAAAGATAATGTTAAACAGGCAACTATTGATGCTTTACGTACAAAAGTAAATACTCCTGATGAGTTCGGCGAAATCAATCCTAATACAGATGCTTTACTCCGTGAACTTGAAACNGCNGAAAAAATNCTNAATGCCGAATCACTCAGCAGTGCAGTAGAAATACANAACGGNATTACTACAAANGATACAGGACGTGGATTCANNGGTNTNAANGCATGGCAGCCTCTCGGTGTTTCCCTTGGTGTAGGAGAAGAAGTAACAGTTTATGTAGGCTGTAACGGCAAGAAAACTGGTGAAACCACAGATTTACGCCTTATTTCTACACAGTATCATTCTGAATCCGGCAATGTTTCTCCGGAAGGAGCTAATCTTAAAGTCGGAGCAAATACATTNAAATTGAGCAAAAGNAACCTGGCAAGTCAGGAAAATGGCGGTGCTCTGTATATCCAGTATCAGGGTGCTGCTAATTCAAATGTAAAATACTCTGTACGTGTAACAGGTGGTACAGAAATTCCAATGCTTGACCTCTATAAAGTAACTGATGAAGAAGAACGTATGGAAAAAGCAGTTGCATATATAAATAAACTTGATGAATATGTTCCGACTATTGAAAAACGTCATAATGAAATTCACAAAGGTTCAGGAAACAAGAAGATAGATTTCGACTATGACGAGAAGAACTGTATTCTCGGAGCATCTGATATTATGCTGGATACAATGATGATTTCACTTCCGGCTAAGCAGATACTTGCAGGAACAGGAAAAGGTACTGCCGAAGAACGTGCTGAAAAACTTCTTAAATCGATGGACGCAATGGAAGATATGATGTATCTTTTCTATCAGCACAAGGGTCTTAACGCTTCTGCACCTACTGAACTTAATCAGATTCCTAAGGGACATCTTAATATCCGTTATCAGCGTATGTTCTCAGGAGCATTCATGTATGCTTCTGGTAACCATATCGGTATTGAATGGGGTTCAGCAACTGGTATANTGAACGGTAATCCAATCGTATCAGATGATGACGGNAAATATGTANGCGGAAATTATTTCGNCTNGGGAATCGNTCACGAAATAGGTCATAATATCAATCAGGGTACTTATGCAGTTGCAGAAATCACAAACAATTATTTTGCACAGCTTGCTCAAGCAAAGGATACAAATGAAGGAATGCGTTTCCAGTATCAGAATATCTATAACAAGGTAACTTCAGGTACAAAGGGAGATTGTTCCAATATCGCAACACAGCTTGGTATGTACTGGCAGTTGCATCTTGCATATGACAAGGGTATGAATTATAAAACATACTCCGACTATGACGAACAGTTAGCAAATCTGTTCTATGCAAGAGTTGATACTTATGCAAGAAATACAAAGGAAGCTCCTGCACCTGGTGGTGTAGAACTTACACTCGACGGCAATTCAGATCAGAATCTTATGCGTCTTGCTTGTGCGGCAGCAGAGAAAAATGTTCTTGAATTCTTTGAACGCTGGGGCAAAACTCCTGATGAAACAACAATCGCATATGCAGAACAGTTTGAAAAAGAAACAAGAGCAATCTTCTACGCAAACGATGATTCAAGAGTTTATTCACTCAAAGGTAGAAAGAGTACTCTTGGTACTGAAAGCTCAGTTGAAGCAATAGAGGAAGTTTCTGTAAATATCGGAAAAGCAGCAAATAAGGTTGACCTTAAATTTACTTCTACTGGTATTCCCGAAGATGATATACTTGGTTATGAAGTAATCCGTTGTACTATATCAGGTGGAAAGGTTGAAGAAGTTCCCGTAGGATTCACAACAGGTTCTACATTCACAGATACAGTTACAACCCTTAATAACCGTACTGTATTCTATAAAGTTACACTTATTGATAATTATCTTAACCGTTCAGCAGTATATGAGACAAAAACTGTCAAGATTGAACACGACGGCAGTCTGGATAAAACATACTGGAGCATCAGTACTTCAGGTCTTACAGCAGAATCTGATGTTCACGACGCTACAAATGAAATGCCATGTGAGCAGACACATGATAATCCAGCTGAAAAGGCTCTTGACAATGATTTGGATACAATCTATGCTCCACAGGTAAACGGTGACACTGCTGAAATAGTTATTGATTTCAATCAGACACTTACAGTTTCAGGCTTGAAATACACCGTTGGTGACGGAGAATCTATCGGAGATTATGAAGTTTATGTAATGTCAGATAATGAATGGATTCGTACATCAAAGGGTACTCTCAATGGCAGTAAAACAGTTTATTTCGCAAATACTGATGATAAGTATATCAGCACTTATTCTGCAACCGCAGTAAAGTTTGTAATTCTTAATCAGGATAAGAAGACTGTTTCAATCGCAGAAATCGATGTTCTTGGAGTAACAGGTGATAATGTTGATTTCCGCAGAACCGAAAATGATACAACACCAGTTATCGGTACTTTGAGTGAAGATTACAAATACGGTCAGAATCCAGAAGATGTTATTCCTAAAGACTCACTTATATTTACAGGTTCATATAAAGGAAATCCGGCTTATAACGTGGTTATCCTGTATGATGTAAACGGTAATATTGTAGGCGGTATTGATGAAGAAGGCAATCTTGCATCTCAGCAGATTATTCTTGCAGATGTACCGGAAAAAGGCAATATCGCAAATGTATCAGATGGTACATGGATTTACTGGATTGAACCAGAAGAAATGAAAGATATGAAACTACCTGAAATGGTACGTGTTGAGCTTTACAGAGTAAATAATGCTCTTACAAATGAAGGACAGCGTCTTGTCAGTGATTCACTGATTGAAACTGTACCAGATAAACTTCCAACTATTACATTTAACGGTAATTAAAAATAACTGGAAAGGAGTAAGTTATGTTAAAAAAGTTTTTAATTGGCACGTTTGCTGCTTTAATGCTCAGCGTGGTTCCTCAAATAAATGCAGCGGCTGATGAAGGAATATTTTGTAGTGTTAAAATTGAGGACTCAAATGTAATATTAATATCTGATGAAGCAGCAAAAGACGCATGTAGTACTTTACTGTTAACTTTGAAAGTCGATACTTATGTTGATGCTGATACGAAGTTTTCTTTTGAACCCAGCGAAGATGTCAACTTTAAAGTTTTAGAATGCCGTTATAATTCAGAATTAAGACAACTGAATGTTTATATATCTAATGCAGAAAGTCTTTTTAATGAAAGTAATTCATTGAATATAGGAACTTTAAAGGCAACGGATAAGTCAGGAAATAAGGTTGATATAAAAGTAAGTGCAGATGAAGATGCTCTGAAATATGTTATAACTGTTGATGAAACAAACAATTCCTCAGATACAGATGAAAAAAAGTCGTATAATACAATTAAGAAAGCACCAGAAAAAACTACAGAATCAACTACAACTACTACAACAACTTCTGCAACAACATCATCAAAACCAACAACCACCAAAACTACAACATCTGCAACAACAACAACAACAACAACAACTTCTGCAACAACATCATCAAAGCCAACAACTACGACTTCAGTAAAACATATCGCTTCCGATGAAGTACTTTGCGACTGGTCAATAAACAACTACAATGACAAAAAAGGTATCATGCCCGATTCTGCTGAAATTACTGAAAAAGCAGACGGCAAGTATCAGATTACTTTGACTGATAGTTCAGATAATGTTCTTGATGTTTATGTAATTAATCCAGAAACCGGTATCGGTACAGATTCAGCTGGCAATGAAGTTAATCTTCCTCAGACAGGCAACAACTCGTTGAAAAATGTTTTAACTGCNGTTGGTGCATTCATGATAACCGTATTNGGNTTCTGNGCTANAANACTTTCCGGCATAACTCGCCGTAAGAAAAATGAACAGTAAGTCATTTGTTGCTGATACCACAAACAAGCGAACAAAAAAACAATGGGTCCTGTTTATAACAGGANTCATTGCCATAATAANNGGNACAGGTANTATGGGATTTNTTGGTATCAGAAAAATTTATCGGGAGATTCAGAAACAAAAGCTGTTCAGAGAAAATGTCATAGTCGAAATTGTTGACTTGAAAATTAAAGCTCCTGTTCTTGAGGGAACAGACAACGAAATCTTGTCAAAAGCTACCGGACATTTTATAGAAACTGGTNAGNTGGGTTCTGGAAACTACTGCATTGCANGACANAGCAGTACCATTTACAAGGAGTATNTTAATNATCNAAAAAATGTANAAGNCGGAATGGAAATCAATCTTTACAATATAGAAAAAAATTGTTATACATATGTTGTAACAGAAAATTTTATAGTTGAACCTGATGAAACATGGATACTCAATGATTTCGGTGATGACAGAGTTACCATTGTCACCTGTACTGATGATGGTACACAGCGTCAGGTAGTTGTCGGGATTAAGAAAAATGAAAGTCAATGGGCATTTTGATTGTAAACACATAATTCTATCTTTGTTTTAATCTTGCAAAACAATAATTGACATTTTCTGGACAATGTGATATGATTAAAGACATGAAATTTTTATTTTAAAGGAGTTTTTATATGAAAAAGACCTCTTGCAAAAATAAAAAGATATGATATAGCACGCAAATCAATTTTCAAAATTTCAATAATTTTTCATGAGTGTTTTTGATGATTTTGTCACTTCGACCGTACTAAAATAATCTGAAAACCATATTAAAATAATCAAAAGCGAGGTTAAAGTAAGTAAAATAAATTATCTAATCAACAAAATTGATTTGCATGATGATATAGTCAATCCACTTTACAAAAGAACACAAAAGTTATATAATAAAAATATGAGTAAAAGTAAAAATTTAAGGCAACACCACATAATGAAAAATCAGTGCGAAGAGCAAAGAAAAACACTCGGCAGAAATGCCGAGTGAGCAGAGAAATATTCAGTTTTTTATNCAAAGACATACAGANTCAGACTGACGGAGAAAATCTGNCAGCCAGATACAGATTCGCCAATGCGAACATGATATTCTGTTTAGCGGTTTGTTTTTTCAAACCTCGGTATCGAGTACTGC
>WFLX010260706.1_pt1 | contig 22853 bp, 18 predicted proteins | sample 4967041 | NCBI WGS metagenome assembly WFLX01 (sample SAMN12857096, study PRJNA449069) | gut metagenome | isolation source: stool from male and female vole | host: Microtus ochrogaster | place: USA:Florida | collected 2017
GTGCGCAGGCGGTCGCGCAGGTTGTCGAGCATGTCGCCCAGCTCGCGGTAAGTCTTGTCGTTGCTCGACATGGCGATGAGTATCGACGAGGTGTCGCCGAAGTCGGTCAGAGCCTCCAGGGCGAGCACTCCGGAGGGGAGCTTTGCCTTGGCCCCCTGCAGGGCGAGTTCGAATTTATTCCAGAACGGTGTGGTGTCGCTGACATTCTCGTCGAGCTCCACGAATATTATCACCATCCCCGAGGTACACCGCGAGTGGGTCTTGGTCTTGTCGACCTCCTTGTAGCTGAACACGAAATCCTCGAGCGGCTTGAGCACCTCCTGATCCATCTGTGTGGCCGTGGCTCCGGGGTATACGGCTACGACCAGGCCCTCGCGCACGGTGAACGACGGAAACTCGTTCTTGTTCATCATCTGCAGGGCATATATGCCGAAGCACACCAGGACGGTGACCACCAGGATCACCAGCTTGTAGTATTTGAGGCCGAACGCCACCAGGGGCGAGCGTTGCAGCGGGGGCAGCTGCGGCTGAGTCTGCGCAGTCTGCTGTGTAGTCTGATTGGTATCCATAGTTCAGGCGCCGGGGGGATTATTTGTTTGACGACGCCGGAGCGCTGATATCTACCACGTGTGTGCCTTGGCTCACTTTCTGCTGGCCGGTGGCTATCACCTTATCGCCTCGGCTCAGGCCGGATGTCACGACGATACCCCCGGCAGTCATGCCGTCGGTAGTGACGACGCGCTTGCGGGCGGTGCCGGCCGAGTCGAGCCACACGAAGTTTTGGTTTGCGGCGTCGAGGAGCACCGTCTGCGGCGGTAGGATCACTGAGGTGCGCGCGGTGGCTTCGGTGCCGTCGGCCACCAGATCGCAGAGCATACCGGGGAGCAGGGCGGCGTCGGGGTTGTCGACGCGGAATTTCACGTCATAGGTGCGTGTCAGCGGGTTAGCCGACACTGATTTCTCGACCAACCGCCCGCGGAATGTGCGTCCGGGCATCGAGTTTAGGGTGATGGTGGCCTCAGTGCCTTCGGGCATCTGCGCCACAGCCTCCTCGGTCACGGCGATGCTCACCTTCACGGGGTTGATCTGCACGATCTTCACCACCGGTATGCCCGGGCCGGCGTTCATACCGGCGTCGAGCAGCTTTTCGGCCACATATCCGCCCTGAGGGGCGCGCAGAGTGGCGTCGGAGAGTGCCTTGGCGGCAATAGCCTCGGCACTGCGAGCCTGGCTGAGGGTCTGCTCCACCTGCACCCACTGCATGTCGGGCAGCGAGTTGGCATCGTGCAGCTTCTTGAAACGGTCGTAGGCATCCTGAGCCTGCGCCAAGGTCGAGCGGGCTATATCGTATGAATTCTGGAGCGTAGCGCGGTTGAGGGTGGCTATCACCTGGCCGGTGGCCACACGGTCGCCTTCGCTCACGTTGACGCTCTGTATAGTGCCGACGGCGGCAAACGACAGCGCCGCCCCCGACCACTCCTCCACCGTGCCCGAATAGCTGCGCGAGGCCGACGTGTTGACGGGCTCAACTTCGATAGTAGTGACTCTTACATCAGGCATCTCGGTGGCTTTTGAGGTCTTGTCGGAGCAAGCTGCCAGCCCGGAAGCCGCAATAACAGTACAGGGGATGATGAATGATTTTATATTCATATTTTCAACAGGTTGAAACGTGTTTATACAGTGTTGTCACCCTACGGTCAGGGCGCGACAAATATATAACAATCGACAGACCCTAAATGTTATCAACACTTAAAAGATTGCGCTATCAGGCCTAATAATTAGCCGAAATGGAATATACTGTCGTCGATAGCACAAATACCACGAGAAAACTCGGACGTCGGGTGCTTCAGCGGCCGCCGGATTCCCCTCATAATTACCTTTTTTACGTTATCCTCGGGCCCTAAAGGCCCCGAGCTCCAAGTTCGTTCTTGCACCATCAACGGATTTGCCCTACGAGGTGAGATATATAAAAAATTAATCGCCGTCTCTCGACGGCGATCAATCATAAACCTTTATCTTAATCTAATACTATGAAAAACACACTTACAAATGTAGGCAGTTTTTTGATAGTACAATGCGTTTCGAGCCACTTTTTTGAGCGCCTTTAACGATATTTAAAAAATCGGCGGCGGCTCAGGGCGAATATGTTAATGCAAGTTAACAAAAATCGGTTATTTTGTGCGGGCGAGTATGAGTGCCGAGCGGGGTGCCACCTCAGTCTTGCCGCCTGCTGAGCTGCCTAAGCCGTCGGGATCGATCTGTCCGTCGGCGGCTATGACGGTCCATTTGCCTTTAGGTATTTTAACAGTCCGCGCTTCATCCGCGCCGTTGAACACGAGTTTTATCTCGCGCCATGTGTCGCCGTTGGCGTTGTTGCGGATGGAGTAGGATATGAGGTTGGGGGTATCGGTTTTATCGAATACGATGTTGCGGGCCACATCGTCGGCCGAGGTCATGCGGAATGCCGGATGAGCCTTGCGCAGGGCGATGAGGTTGCGGTAATAGTTGTAGAGGTCGGCATACTCTTTTTTCTGGCCCCAGTCGATGGCGTTTATCGAGTCGGGCGATTTGTAGGAGTTGTGCACCCCTTTTTTGTCGCGGAACACCTCTTCGCCGGCGAATATGAACGGAGTGCCCTGCGATGTGAGCACGATGGTCTGGGCGAGCTTGGCTGCGCGCACGCGGTCGTCGACACTCGATCCGGGCATCGACTTGGCCAGCTTGTCGGTGAGTGTCAGGTCGTCGTGGCACGATACGTAGTTGACGATCTGTGCCGGCGACGATGCGTAGGCGAATTTCGAGTTGTTGCCCTTGGAATAGTCGACCTGCGGGTGAGCTGTGGCGCCGACGATGCCGATCTTGACGGTCTCCTCGTTGCCGGGCTTGCCGGTGGCGAAGCCGCGGTCTTCGGCAGCCGAATAGTGACCCTTTATGGCGTCGCGGATGTCGTCGGAGAATACTGCTATACCCTCCATCTTGGCCACGTTCTCTTTCAGGGCGCGGCGCTCGGCGGGTAGCGGAGAGTCGCCGGCGGTCCATCCCTCACCGTATACGAATATCGAGGGGTTTATCTTCTTGAGCTCGGCGGCCACGGAGTCCATCGTCTCCATGTCGTGTATAGCCATCAGGTCGAAGCGGAAGCCGTCGATGTGGTATTCGTCGGCCCAGTATTTCACGGAGTTGACTATGAAATCGCGCATCTGCTGCCGGTCGGAGGCAGTCTCGTTGCCGCACCCTGAAGCGTCGGAGTAGCTGCCGTCGGGACGGTGGCGGTAGTAGTAGCCGGGGGCGGTGAGCGAGAAGTTGGAATCGTCGTTGTTGGCTGTATGGTTGTATACTACATCCATCACCACGCCGATGCCGGCATCGTGGAGGGCTTTGACCATCTCTTTAAACTCGCGCACGCGGGCTTCGGGGTCGGCCGGGTTGGTCGAGTAGCTCCCTTCGGGCGCGTTGTAGTTGAACGGATCGTACCCCCAGTTGTACTGCGGGGTCTGGAGATTAGCCTCGTCGACAGAGTTGTAGTCGTACGACGGGAGGATGTGCACATGTGTCACGCCCAGCTCCTTGAGGTGGTCGATGCCGGTGGCGAGGCCGTCGGGCGATGTGGTGCCCTGCTCGGTGAGGGCTATGAATTTGCCTTTGTTGACGATGCCGCTCGAGGGGTGCATCGAGAAGTCGCGGTGGTGCATCTCGTAGAGCACCGCGTCGGGCATAGCGCTCAGCTGCGGGCCGCGGTCGTCGGCCCAACCCTCGGGGTCGGTCTTGGCAAAGTCGATTATGGCTGCACGCATACCGTTGGTACCCACGGCTTTGGCCCATACGCCGGGTGTCTCGACGAGCCATCCTGAGCCGTCGTTCACCTGGAATGTGTAGAACTGCCCGTAGAGCTGGCGGGGGGAGTCGGCGCTCCACACTCCGGAGGAGCCGAGAGTCATTGCGAGAGTGTCGGTGGCTGCCGAGTTGCGGTCGGTGGGGTAGAGGAGCACCCGGGCGGCCTTTACGGCCGGCGACCATAGGCGGAAGTGAGTGCCCGAGGCGTCGACTGTCAGCTCAAGGTCGGTGCCGGCGTATGTGGGGTAAGAGTCGTAGTCGGCCTCGGCTGCGTGAGCTCCGGCCGCGGCAAAAGCAGCGGCTCCCGTCAGAAGAGAGCCTGCCATGAGGGTCATGAGTTTGTTCATTGATGTTTATAAGGTTGTAATGTAAGAGCGGGTTGTATAAGGTCAGCGCACCACGATCTGGCGCGAGAAGTCGGCGCACTTTACGATATAATACCCTTGGGGCACATCGACGGCTACGCTCTGCCCCGGGGCCACATCTACGCTTTTGAGCATCTGGCCGGTGATAGAGTAGATGAAGAACCGCACGGGCGCTTCGGCCGCGGCAGGCACGGCAAGCTCGATGCGGCCCGAGCCGGTGCGTACGGCTGCTGTCTGCTCAAGGGCCGGACGCGACACGCCGGCCGAGGCCTGCGGCGAGACGACGCCCAGGCAGCACGCAATGGCTAAAATTGTCAGAATCCGTTTCATCGTAGCGGTAATTTTTCGTGGTTGGATAGCTTCCGGCGGGGTGCGGATGCCGCGCGGGCGGCGCACACTCCATCCGGTTTTACAAAGTTAACATTTTTCGCCGATATTTCCAAACCGTCTATTATATAAAAATAGTTAATTCGCAACCTTTGAAGACCGAGAGCTCCATCGGAGGGCGCATACCTCAAGGTGCGCTTATAGCACTCGCCGAAAGTAATTCGTCTAACTCTTTAGGATTTTGCGGAAAATAGGGAAAAAATAGGGAAAGATAGGGGAATTTCAAAAATTTCCCTATCTTTGCATCCTCACACAATATAGTTATGATAGAGCCCGCGCCCAAAAAACAACGTAGCCAAACTGAAGCATTGGCGATATTGAGAAACCCTGCGTATGCAGATCTTCTGCGTAAGATAGAGCGGAATTACCTCTATTGGGATAAGGTAAAATACCTCGCGACAGGAGATCTTTCTGCTCTTTCGCTGTGGCATGCTGTGAAGTTGTCGCGTAAATTGCAGATGAAAACTGTCACGTTTGGAAGATACACATTTCGATTTGCAATTACAGAGCGAATCCTCGCTCTGCTGCATAAGTTTGACTTAAATTTCGGAGGCACTCTTAGCTCGGAAGGAGCAGTATCGGCCGACGATAAAAAGTACATACTCAACAGCTCCACAATGGAGGAGGCGATCGCTTCCAGTCAGATGGAGGGAGCCAACACAACTCGGAAAGTTGCCAAAGATATGCTCCGCAAGCAGGCTACGCCACGCAATAAGGGGGAGCGGATGATTGTAAATAACTATAATACCATCAGGCTCATATCCGATATATCCGGCGAAGAGTTTACCGTGAAACAGATATGCCGGCTTCATCGCATGATCTCGAACGCGACCCTCGACGATTCTGCTAATGAGGGAAAGCTGCGGGACAATGATGATATTATGGTGATGAACGCACTGACAGGCGAGATAGTCCATACTCCTCCATCACATGAGGAAATCGCTGATATGCTCGAACAATTGTGCCGATTTGCAAACGAAGACAACCCCGATACTTTCATCCATCCGATCGTACGCGGCATTATCATTCATTTCATGCTGGCATATATACATCCATTTTGCGACGGGAATGGACGTACGGCCAGATCGTTGATATATTGGTATCTGCTGAAAAACAAATATTGGTTTGTTGAATATCTTTCGATCTCACGCATTATTTACCGCAACAAAACTAAATACGAACGTGCATTCCTATGCGTGGAAAACGACGAGCTTGATCTGACGTATTTTATACTGTATCACCTTGAAGTGATGGAGGATGCTTTCATCGAGCTAAAGGAGTATCTCAACAAGAAGATACGCGAACGTTCGACTATAAGCAGTCTACTCGGGATTCCGGGCGTCACACGGCGTCAGGCGCAGATACTAAATTTTCTGGATGAGAATCCGGACAAGATGATATCGGCAAAAGAGATTGCTAACAAATTCGGGCTGACTCCCAAGTCTATCAGACTCGACTTGCGAAAACTGTCAAAATTATCACTCATCACTGAAACTCAAGTAAATGGGCGAGAGCACGGCTACTCCCGCCATCCTGATATAGAGCAAAAGATCGAAGAACTAAAACAGGGAAAAAATAGGGAATAATAGGGAAATTTCAAAATTTTCCCTATTTAAGGATAGCTCGGAGTGCACTCCCTTTGAGGGGCAAGAGCAGGCAAGAGCAACCTCGGAGGGCGCATNNNTCANGGTGCGCCGAAAACACCCTCAAAATCATAAACAATCACGGATTCTCAATATAACCACTGAAATGTGGATAGTGATAATCCGTGATTTATTACCTCCGAGGTTGCTCTCTCCCCCGAACCACTATGTGTCTTCGCGGCTCTGATCGTCAGAGGCTGGCGGTCAGGATCTTCACTACGTCGTCGCGCGTAAGGGTGCGGTAGCCGTCGTTGAGGAGTATTGTGGCGTCGGCTATGCCGTCGATCATATCGGGTGTGACACCGAGCGACGTGATTTCGGTGGCGGCGCCGATCTCTTTGATCCACTCGCCCAAGGCTTCGATGCCGGCAGCTGCCAGCTCGCTCTCGCTGCGGCCTTCGGCGGGGATGTCCCACACCACGCGCGCAAAGCGGGCGAAGCGGCNCANGGCGCGATCCATGATATATTTATAGTATGCCACNGATATGCCCGAGAGGGTCATGCCGTGGGTTGCGCCGGTGTAGGCTCCGATGGCGTGGCCGATCATGTGTACCATCCAGTCCTGTGATTTCCCCTCGCCGATCAGCGTGTTGAGGGCCCATGTGGCCGACCACATAAGGTTGGAGCGCGCCTCATAGTTTTCGGGATCTTTCACCGCTACACGGCTTGAGGCTACGACCGAGCGCATCAGACCCTCGGCGAGGTAGTCGGAGGTTGAATCGTCGTCGCCCGAGAAGTACTGCTCCATGATGTGGCTCATCGTGTCGAATATGCCTGCAACCATCTGCCGGTGCGGGAGGGAGAAGGTGAAGCGGGGGTTGAGCACGGCAAAGCGCGGCATCACCTCTTCGCCGAACACCTTGCCGATCTTGAGCTTGGCCGCATGGTTGGTGATCACCGAGCCGCCGTTCATCTCCGAGCCGGTNCCNGCCATNGTCAGNACNGCNCCGACNGGNATGATNCNNTNNCCGGGNNNNGGATCGTNNTGCTNNACCCAGAANNGNTNCCATGCNTCNCCGTCNTACCATGNNGNNACNCTCACNNCCTTGGNATANTCNATNGTCGAACCGCCGCCNACGGCNAGNATGAAATCNACATNGTTNTCGCGGGCTGCCGTGCACCCCTCGTTGAGCTTGTCGACAGTCGGGTTGGGCATCACGCCCGGCAGCTCGATCACCTCTTTGCCGGCTGTGCGCAGGGCGGCCATCACCTGCTCGTACACACCGTTGCGTTTTATAGAGCCGCCGCCGTAGGTCAGGAGCACTTTTTTGCCGTATGGCTTGATGGCATCGACGAGATGCTCCTGAGCGTTATCGCCGAAATAGAGTTTGGTGGGATTTGAATAAATGAAGTTTCCTAACATGGTATATTGTAGTTTATTTGGTGAATAATTCTTCGCATTATATAATAACAACCAGGAGGCCGAAAAAGTTAAGGTGCAAACAGGCCGCGCTTTAGCAAAAAATTTGTAACTTTGCCGCGGAAGAGTGCGCCCCGCCTCAGGGTCGTGCTTCAATCTGTTGATTATCACATTTTCAGCTCATGAATATATCATATAATTGGCTTAAAGAATACGCCACTTTCGACCTCACCCCCACAGCGGTGGCCGACGCTCTGACCTCCGTAGGCCTCGAGACCGGCTCGGTGGACGAGGTTGAGTCGGTGCGCGGCGGCCTCAAGGGGCTCGTAATAGGGCGTGTGCTCACCTGCGAGGTGCACCCCAACAGCGACCATCTCCATATCACCACCGTCGACCTCGGCCTCCCCTCGGGCGAGCCCGTGCAGATAGTGTGCGGCGCCCCCAACGTGGCTGCCGGCCAGACAGTCGTGGTGGCTCCCGTGGGCACCACGCTCTACGACGCCGACGGCGCCGAATTTAAGATCAAGCGCTCCAAGATACGCGGCGTCGAGTCGCTCGGCATGATATGCGCCGAGGACGAGATCGGCATCGGCTCGTCGCACGACGGCATCATCGTGATACCCGACGCCGACGTGGCCCCCGGCACTCCCGCCGCCGAATATTATAACCTCACTTCCGACTACCTGCTCGAAGTCGACCTGACCCCCAACCGCATCGACGCCGCTTCACACTACGGCGTGGCCCGCGACCTGGCGGCATGGATGGAGCAGCACGCTCCCGCGCAGAACCCCGAGTTGCGCCGCCCCTCGGTAGAGAGCTTCGCCGTCGACAGCGCCGACGGCGGCATCCCCGTCGAGGTAGAGGCCTCCGACGCATGCATACGCTACAGCGGACTGACAATACGCGGCGTCAAGGTGGCCGAGTCGCCCCAGTGGCTCAAAGACCGCCTGAGCACCATCGGCCTGCGCCCGATAAACAATATCGTCGATATCACCAACTACATACTCCACGGCATCGGCCAGCCGATGCACTGCTTCGACCTGGCTCACATCAAGGGAGGCAAAGTCGTGGTGCGCAAAGCCGACGACGGTGCTCCATTCACCACCCTCGACGGCGTGGAGCGAAAGCTCGACAGCCGCGACCTGATGATATGTAACGCTGCCGAGCCGATGTGCATAGCCGGCGTGTTCGGCGGTCTCGACTCGGGTGTCACCGACGCGACCACCGACATATTCCTCGAGTCTGCCTGCTTCCACCCCACAAGCGTGCGCAAGACAGCACGCCGCCACGGTCTGAGCACCGACTCGTCGTTCCGCTTCGAGCGCGGAGTCGACCCTAACGGCACCATGTATGCCCTGAAGCTCGCCGCCATGATGGTCAAAGAGCTTGCCGGAGGCCGGATATGCGGTGAGCCCGTCGACATCTACCCCGCGCCCGTCGAGCCCTACGCCGTAGAGTTCTCATACAAAGGTATGGCCGACCTTGTAGGCGAAGATATAGGCCACGACACCATCGACTCCATACTCGGCTCGCTCCAGATCGAGATACGCTCCCGCCACGACGACGGCGACACCATCGACCTGGCCGTGCCCACCTACCGCGTCGACGTGCGCCGCCCCTGCGACGTGATCGAGGACGTGCTCCGCATATACGGCTACAACCGCATCATCCCCGGCACGACCCTCCACTCATCCCTGCAGCACAAGACTCCCACCGACACAGCCGTCGGCTTGCAGGAGACCATCAGCGAGCAGCTCACAGCCGCCGGATACTTCGAGATAATGAACAACTCGCTCACCGCCGAAGCCTACTACGCCGACTCCGCCGCTTATCCCCCCGAGCAGTGCGTGCGCCTGCTCAACCCCCTCAGCGGCGACCTGGCCGTGATGCGCCGTACACTGCTTTACGGCGGTCTCGAAGTGATAGCCCACAACGCCAACCGCCGCATGGCCGACCTCGCCCTGTACGAGTTCGGCGAAGTGTACCGCCTCGACCCCTCGAAGAGCTCCACACCCGAAGCGCCCCTGGCTCCCTACAGCGAAGCCACACACCTGGCGCTATGGCTCACCGGTCGCATCACCCCCGCGGCGTGGAACCGCCAGCCCGTCGAAGCATCATTCTACGACCTGCGCGGCACCGTGGCAAACATCTTCGCGCGCCTCGGCCTGACCGACGCCGAGCTCAGCTATACCCAGGAAGGCCCCTCGGAGCTATACACAGCATCGCTCGCCGTGGCCACACGCTCGGGCAAAGAGCTCGGCCGCATGGGCATACTCGCCCCCGCGCTGCTTCAGAAATTCGACATACGCCAGCCCGTAGTGTTCGCCGAGCTGCAATGGCGTCAGATCGTCCGCCTTGCCGCCGGTCGCACCCTCACATTCACACCGCTGCCCAAGACACAGCCCGTGAGCCGCGACCTTGCGCTGCTGCTCGACGCCGGCATCAGCCTCGCTGAAGTGGAGAAGACCGTACGTGCAGCCGCCGACCGACGCCTGCTCCGCTCAGTGCGCCTCTTCGACGTATACGAAGGCAAAAACCTCCCTGCCGGCAAAAAATCGTATGCCATCAACCTCACCCTTCAGGATCCCGACAAAACCCTCACCGACAAGCAGATCGACGCCGTAATGACAAAAGTCATCAAGGCCCTCACCGACCGCCTCGGAGCTGAGCTGCGTTGAGACCCTGCCGAATATCTAAAAAAACAAACAAATAACATACTACCACCCATGGGAAGAGCATTTGAATACCGCAAAGCCAGAAAAATGAAACGCTGGGGCAACATGTCGCGCACATTCACCCGCATCGGCAAAGAGATCACCATAGCCGCCAAAGCCGGTGGTCCCGACCCCGCGACAAACCCCCGCCTGCGCGCCCTGATGCAGAATGCCAAGGCCGCTAACATGCCCAAAGATACCGTCGACCGCGCCATCAAAAAAGCCACCGACAAAAACGCCGGCGACTACAAAGAGATAACCTACGAAGGATACGGCCCCTTCGGCATCGCAATATTCGTAGAGGCAGCCACCGACAACAATACCCGCACCGTGGCCAACGTCCGCTCATACTTCACAAAACACGGCGGCTCGCTCGGCACCCAGGGCTCGCTCACATTCCTGTTCGACCATAAGAGCGTATTCCACATCAAAGCCAAAGAAGGCGTATCGCTCGAAGACCTCGAGCTTGAGCTGATCGACTACGGCGTCGACGAGCTCGAAGCCGACGACGAGGAGATCGTGCTCTACGGCGCATTCGAAGAGTATGCCAACATACAGAAATACCTCGAGGACAACGGATACGAGATCGTAAGCTCCGAGTTTGAGCGCATACCCAACGACCTGAAGGACGTCACCGAAGAGCAGCGCGTCACCCTCGACAAACTCCTCGAGAAGCTCGAAGAGGACGAGGACGTACAGAACGTATTCCACAACATGCGCGAATCCGAAGAATAATCGCCCCGAAAACAATAACAAATCACGGATTATCACTATCATCAGTATAGTGGTAATCCGTGATTTTTTTGATTCTTAGGGTATTAGGGCGGATCTTTTAAGGGCCGCCCTCCGAGATCAATAGCAAACTCGGAGGGCGCATCCTTTAGGGTGCGCCGATAACGCCCTCCGAGTCTGAGGGGGGGCGATCAGTCGATGGAGTAGCCGGCGGGGTTCATCTCGCCGTCGCCCATGTCGGCATCCATGTTGTTGCGGTCGCGCTTGGCTTTCATGTTGCCGAAGGAGTATTTCACGGTGAAGCGCACCTGGCGTCCGCCGCGCCAGCGTTCATCCTCCTGGCTGTAGCCGGGGCCGTAGGTGAAGGAGTGACGCTTGCGTGAGTCGAATATGTCGCGGCAGTTGACGGAGAAGCTCCAGTTGCCCAAATTCTTGCGCAGGCCGGCGTCGACGCTCCATCCCGCTTCCTGCGAGCCCTGAGCGTTGATGCGGCGCGCGGTGTAGCGGCGGGTGGCCTGCAGGGAGCGCTGCCAGGGGAGGCGTACGGAGGCCATGCAGCGCAGATCCCAGGCGAAGGAGTTGCGGGCGCGTCCGCTCACGGGGAAGTACTTGCCGTAGCGCTCAAAGTCGAACGACCATGCCGAGATATGCGAGTTGTAGAGGTTGGCGGTGGTGGTGAGGTCGAGGATGCGGAAAAAGTTGTTCTTTACCACAATCTCGCATCCGGAGTTCACCTGCGAGCCGGCGTTGGCCCATGTGGTGTAGAGTACGTCGCCGTCGAGATAGCTTATGCGGTTCATCACATCGGTGCTGTGGCGCAGATAGCCGGAGAAGCTTATCATGTGCTGATCCCAGGTCTTGATGTAGTTTATCTCGTAGGAGTTGGAGTATTCAGGCTGCATCTCCGGATTACCGTAGGATATGTTGGTAGGGTTGGAGATGTTCTCAAACGAGTTGAGCTGGCCACCCCAGGGGCGGCGTATGCGGCGTGTGTAGTTGATCTGCAGCTCATNGTCGNNAGGCAGCGACCATGATAAGAACGCCGACGGGAAGAGCGAGAACGTATTTTTCTTGAACATCGGCACCTCCGCCTCGCTCTGGCCCCACGACAGCGAGCGGNTGCGTATCTGCCATGCTTCGCCGCGCAGNCCGGCCGAGAAGTTGAAGCGTCNGGCTTTGCCTCCGAGCGTGAAGTATAGGGCGTTTATGTCGTTGTCGTATATGAAGCGGTTGTAGAGCTGGCGGTCGAGGGTGATGTCGGCCGGAGTGGTGCCCGAGTAGGTGGTGTTGGGGGTATCTTCGCGGTTGAAGTTGCCGTTGTAGCCGGCTTCGAGCTTGAGCCATCCGGTGAGCTGGTTGGTGTAGTCGGCCTTCACCTCCCACATGTTTGAGCTCACGTCCATGGTCTGCTCTTGGTATATGCTCTGATAGTAGTCGCTATCGTCGGGGAGCTCGCCGGGCCACAGCTGCTCCTGCAGGTAGGTGTTGAGCGAGGGGCCGCCCCAGTGGTTGAAGCCCGCGTTGATGTCGAGAGTGTGGGAGTCTGACCATTTGTGGAGGTAGCCGAGCTCGAGGTGGCCGCCGCGCATGTCGCCCGACGAGCCGGCGCGGTTGGCGTTCATCGACCACTGCTGCGGCAGGTTTGAGTTGTATATTGTAGTGGTGTGGCCCCATCGGTGGCCGAGCATTCCGAAGCCGCTGAAGTATATTTTGTCGGCCTTGGTGGCATGATATGTGGTGCCGAGGCGCAGGAAGACGTTGTCGCCGTGGTTGCGGGAGTCGCCTGCGGAGTTGAGGAAGAGGTCGGAGTCGTCGTAGAGTCGCTCCGAATTTGAGCCGCCGTGGTTGTGGCGCATACGCATCCCCAGTCCGGCGAACGACTCGAAGCGTCCGGTGTTGAAGTTGATGTTGAAATTGGCGTTTGCCCCGCCGCGGGTGTCGGCACTGNGCTCTGCCGAGCCGAAATATCCGTTGCGGCGATCCTCTTTAAGTACGATGTTGATTATGCCGGCGGTGCCTTCGGGGCTGTATTTGGCCGAGGGGTTGGTGATCACCTCGACGCGCTGTATCGTCTCGGCGGGTATCTGTTCGAGTATCTGGGCGCGATTGTCGGCGGTGAGACCCGACTCTTTGCCGTTGATCCATACCGTGACCGACGAGTTGCCGCGCAGCGACACCTCGCCGTCCTGATCCACCTCGACCGACGGGATAGCNTCAAGCAGCTCGGAGGCCGATACACCGGCGGCGGCGATGTTCGAGTCGACGTTGAACACCTTGCGGTCCAGCTCAAAACGCATCTGGCCGCGCACGCCCACTACCTCGACCTCTTTGAGCATCTTGGAGTCTTCGGCCAGCGCTATGGCGGGCATAGTGATGTCGGCGCGCCCGACATTCACGGGGCGTTCCTGTGTCACCAGGCCGATGTAGCTTATCTTGAGGTTGTACTGCCCGGAGGGCACCGCCGGGAGTGAGTATTTGCCGTCGCTGTCGGTGGTTGTGCCGGCCACATAGTCGCCTGTGCGTGCGTTTTCGAGAGTCACGGTGGCAAAATCCAGAGGGGAGCGGTCGGCTTTATTGATGGCCGTACCCGATATTGTGCCGTCGGCCAGGGCGGCCAGAGGCATCAGAACAGCCACTGCTACGGCTGCCGGAATCTTTTTCATCAGAATGTGAGAGTTGGATTATCGTGTATTGTTTTTGCTTCGAATGATTGACTGCCGTCGGGCGCCAAAGTNTAACGTCAATTGTGTTAAAAATATTTAATTNTAAAGGGCGCTTTTNGGGGGCGGTTNNTATANCTGTCATTTCTCGNAAATGGCTCCGGAAGCCGTTTTGGAGTAAACGTCGTGCTTATCTTTTGTTGCAAAATTTTTGAAAATGATTAAAATATCCCTGTTTGTTTGATCTGTTAGTTTGTGAAATATAAATTATCTGCTTATATTTGTGAACGAACCAATAAGCAATCTTCACATGAGAAAACTTCTACTTCTTCCGTTCTTCTTGATCTTGATTGCAGCTTGTTCAGATCAAGAGGAGCCGGCCGGGGCTGAAATCGGAGCAACTGATGTCTCACGCACAGAAGCTGAGGGGCGAGAGATAGTCGACAACGGTTTTCACTTTGCTAACGAGACAATCATCATGTCGGATTGNGGTTCNACCGAGTNCNTAGCTATCCTCGATGCTGCANATCTNACACCTTCAGATATCGACATCAATGATATAAAGGTTGTTGGAGCATACAGCTATGATTATTCAAAATTNNGCACAGATCTCGATCCGTGNGAAGAGATTGGACTTGATAAAGTCGATCCGGCCACTGCCGATTGGCTCTCAGTCGAAGTTGCTAATAATAAGGGGAATATCGGGATTCTGATTACGGCATCTGCTCTTATTCCCAATATGTCGCCGGGCAAGCCTTATCCTGATGATAGAGCCATCAAACTCGATGTGGAGATCGGTATCAACGAGCTGCAGCGTGCTGTTTGCTCTATCATGGTGGTACAACAATTATCGTTGGATGATTCGAATATCACTCCTGACAATGGAAGACTATTCAGTTTCTCAGAACCTACAGAGTTCAACGTTTCTGCCGACGGTGCTCGAGGCAGTATAAGGATGTGTTATAATGCATCAGGGTATGAGCGTCTCACAGCACAAGNGTATAAAATNCCTNCGAAGATCGAATTACAGTNTCTGCTTTTAGGTCGAAGGTACGACGTCCCTGAAGATGAGGAAGAATTGGAGGCGCTNGAACTACCGAGAGGCATCACGGACAGCTATTGGACTTTNTACGANGCTGGCAGAATAATGAATGCCGATGGGATCTACGATTTAGGTTGGGCCAAAATTAAAGTGATCAACAATCCCGACGGCTCAAAGATTTTCGAATACGAAATCACCGAAAACACCCTCGGAATACTGCGCGAAGTCCAAATAACGGACACCCCCGACTTTATCGGCCCCGAGTACTCTTTATGCCGCTACAGAGTATCGAGCCACTTATGGTCCATAATTATAAGTCAGCCGAGCAAATGATTACTCTTTTTCAATAAATTATGGGACAAGCTCTACAAAAGGATGCCGGCCGGTCGGGTCGGCATCTTTNGCGTCATACCAGCTCGAGNCAGAGGCGGTCGAAGGTGGCGTCNAGGTCGTCGGTCAGGCCGGGGTGGGGGCGCGATGTCTGGATGNANGCGCTTCGCACTGCTGTGAGCCACCGGAAGCGCTCTTCGGCCACCAGGGCGGCTATCTCGCCTGCGCCCGCCTCGCCTTGGGCTGTGGCTACGAAGCTGTCAAGCTGGCGCCGCAGCTCGGATTCGGGGATAGTGCACCCGATGGCTTCGAGCTTGGCCGGGGGCAAGGTGTAGCGTGCGCGCACCCACCGCCGGCGCTTGCACATCATGATCAGCCCGATGTTGATAAACTCCTCGCGCTCTACCTTGGGCACGAGGCGTATCACGGCGTATTCATAGAGATTTTCGGGCAAGCTCGGCATGGTCGACGAATATTTTGGAGTTGGCTAATCGTGTCTTGAGGAATGTGCGGTAGCTGTCGCGCTGCTGTGCGGGTGTGAGGTCGCTGTCGGGGTAGTCGAGCCACTCGTCGGGCACACTGTCGACGATGCGGTCGAGTGTGCGGGGCGTGATGCGCTGGCGCAGCAGCTTGTCGGCCTCGTGCAGGCGTGTGGCGCGCCGCAGCAGCAGGTGGTCTTTCACGTACGGAAAGGGCGATAGCGCAGCCTGCCCGGCAGGGGTGGTGCCGGAGTGGTGGAAGTAGAGTGAGGCGCCGTGGTCGATGAGCCACGGCTCGGAGTGCCAGTGCAGCATGTTGGTGTTGCGCACGGTGCGGTCTATGTTGGTCAGAAACGCGTCGAGCCACACTATACGCGATGCGTCGAGCTCGTCGATACCGTTGGCGTATGGGTCGAGCGTGAGGGCACCGGAGAGGAAGTGCATGCCGAGGTTGAGCCCCCGGGAGGCCTGCAGCAGCTCCTGCACCTCGACATCGGGCTCGGTGCGTCCGAACTCCTCGGGCAGATCGACAAGCACCAGCTCGGGCACACGGAAACCGAGCGCCCGAGCCACCTCGCCTCCTATCAGCTCGGCGGTGAGCGCTTTTGTGCCGTGGCCGGCGCCACGCAGCTTGAGCACATATTTGAAGCCGTCGTCGGCCTCGGCAAGTACCGGCAGCGAGCCTCCCTCGCGCAGAGGGGTGATATATCGGGTGGCTGTCTGATGTCGTAGAGGTGTCATAGTTTCCTTATACGTCTGCAAAACATTTTATGTGTCTGCAAAACATTTTAGAGTGAGTCTGCGTTTGATTAATGAAAGCTAAAATTTAATAATCTTTCATTATGACAAAGAAAGCTCAAAACATCTGGCTCGTAATAGGCGCTATCGTACTGATCGCACTTCTGATCATCTGGCTCACATTTGCCGACATGGCCGGCGACACCGACGTGGTGGCCTGCGTGATGCCGTAAGCCGCCCTGCGCGTGGGGGTCAGACTCCGAATATCCCCATAAACATACGGGCTATCGAGACATATATGATCAGGCCTATGATGTCGTTTGATATCTGAATGAACGGGCCTGTGGCGAGTGCCGGGTTGATGTGTATCTTCTCGAGTGTCAGCGGCACGAGTGTGCCCAAAAGTGTGGCGAACATCACCACGCAGAACAGCGAGCACGCCACCGAGAGCGTCACGGTCCAGTCGCCGGGCATCATCAGCAGGTTGTAGCCGAACATCACCAGCGACATGATGGTGGCGTTCATCAGGCCGATCACCACCTCTTTGCCCATCTGCCGCCCGAACTCCTTGATCTCGAGCGAGCCGTTTGCCAGACCTTGCACCACTATGGCCGAGGCCTGGACGCCTACGTTGCCGCCCGTACCTCCGATTATCGGGATGAAGATGGCCAGGGCGGTGAGCTGCGCCATCTGGCTCTCGAAGGTGCCGAGTATCAGCGACGCGAGTATACCGCTGGCTATGCCTATGAGCAGCCATGGTATGCGCGCCTTGACCTGCGCCCACACCGAGTCGTCGGCATCGACGTCGCTCGACAGACCGGATGCGAGCTGATAGTCGCGCTCGGACTGCTCGCGCATCTCGTCCATGATGTCGTCGACGGTGATACGCCCCACAAGCCGCCCTATCGAGTCGACCACCGGCATTGCGATAAGGTCGTATTTCTCGAAGTCGAGCGACACCTCGTCGATCGGCGTGTCGGTCTTCACGGCCACAGGGTCGACCTCCATGACGCGCTTTATCTTCGACACCGAGGGGTGTGTGATCAGAGTTTTGAGCGGGAGGATGCCGCGCAGCCGGGCGTCGTCGTCCACCACATAGACGTAGTATATCTCGTCCATATCCTCGGCCTGCATACGCATCTGCTTGATGCACTCGGGCATGCTCCAGTTCTCGTTCACCACGATCATCTCGGTGCCCATAAGGCCGCCGGCGGTGTCCTCGTCGTATTTGAGCAGGTCGATGATGTCGCCGGCCTGCTCAACGTCGTCGATATGCGAGAGCACCTGGTCGCGGTCGTCCTCGTCGAGCTCCTGGATTATGTCGACGGCATCGTCGGTGTCGAGGTGCTCGATGATCTGCGAGGCGATATCCTCGGCGGGCATGTTTTCGAGCAGCTTGTGGCGGTCGTCCTCGTCGAGCTCCATGAGCACGTCGGCCTTGATCTCCTCGTCGAGGAGCTTGTACAGAAACTCGGCCTCCTCCAGGTCGAGATCCTGATACAGCTCGGCTATGTCGGCCGGGTGGAGGTCGGCGAGCTCGCGGCGCGCCTGCTCCTCATCGCGCTCGGCTATGATATGGCGTATGCGGTCGATGTATTCGTCGGTGTATTCCTTCATGGCTGCTGCGGTGATGTGCGGTGACGGCTCACAATGTTTGTCAGATCAATAAACTGCTCTACCGACAGCTGCTCGGGGCGCATGGCCAGCAGCGGCGAGTCGGGGAGGGGGGCGCCCGGGGCCAGCAGGCCGCGCACGGAGTTGCGGATAGTCTTGCGGCGCTGCCCGAAAGTCGTCTTGACGACGGTGCGGAACAGCCGCTCGTCGCATCCGAGATCGACCACATCGTTGCGCACCATCCGTATCACACCGCTCTTCACCTTAGGCGGCGGATTGAACACGCCCTCCGACACCGTAAAGAGGTAATCCACCTTATACCAGGCCTGCAGCAGCACGCTCAGTATGCCGCGTGTGCGCGATCCGGGGGGAGCCGCCAGGCGTTCGGCCACCTCGCGCTGCAGCATCCCCGAGCAGCATGCCACGCGGTCGCGGTAGTCGAGCACCCGGAAGAATATCTGCGACGAGATGTTGTAAGGATAGTTGCCTATCACGCAATACTTGCCCTCGTAGCCGGCAGGCATAAGCGAGTTGAGGTCGAGCTTCAGGAAGTCGGCTTCGACGATACGGTCGGCACTCAGGCCGTCGAAATTGGCGCGCAGATACTCCACACTCTCCGAGTCGAGCTCCANGACAGTCACATCGTGCCCCCCGCTCAGNAGAAACTGAGTCAGCACACCCATGCCGGGGCCTACCTCGATCACGGGCATGCCGCGGTAGTCGTCGAGAGTCGCCGCAATGCGCCGCGCCACGTCGAGATCAGTCAGAAAATGCTGACCCAAAGCCTTTTTTGGCCGTACTCCCTTGCTCATAGCTCTACATTTTTTTGCAAAATTACGCATTTTCGCCGAAAATACGCCCTCCGGCCGCTGATATTGTGTAACTTTACGCATCGAAAAGCGCCTCAACCGTATGAAAATAGTAGCCGACAAAGATATCCCGTTCCTGCGCGGCCTCCTTGAGAGCCGTGGCGCGGAAGTGACCTATGTGCCCGATTATGAGATAACACCCTCTGTGGTGCGCGATGCCGACGCCCTGATGGTGCGCACCCGCACCAAGTGCGGACGCCCGCTGCTGGAGGGGTCGCGTGTGCGCGTGGCAGCCACGGCCACCATTGGTACCGACCATTTCGACCTCGACTGGTGCCGCGAGGCCGGGATTGTGGCAGCCAACGCCCCTGGGTGCAACGCCCCGGCCGTGGCGCAATGGGTGCTCGCAGCCGCCGCGGCAATCTGCGGCGACGACCTGCGCGGACTCACCATAGGCGTGGTGGGCGCAGGCAATGTGGGAAGTGTCGTCGGGCGATGGGCTCAGGATGTGGGTATGCACGTGCTCCTTTGCGACCCTCCCCGCGCCGAGGCCGAGGGAGCCGGGCCGTTTGTGAGCCTCGACGAGATAGCGCGACGCGCCGACATCGTGACTTTTCACACTCCGCTCACGCTCGTCGGCCCGCACCCCTCATACCATCTTGCCGACACCGCTTTTTTTGCCGCCGTGGAGCGCTGCCCCGTGATACTCAACGCTTCGCGCGGAGGAGTGGTCGACGAGCAGGCCGCACTGAGTGCGCTCGCCGCCGGACGCATCCGCGCCCTCGGCATCGACACATGGGAGGGTGAGCCCGCCGTCAACCCCGCGACGCTCGCTGCCGCCACCGTGGCCACGCAGCACGTAGCCGGCTACTCTCGTCCCGGCAAGATCCGCGCCACGCAGATGGCCCTCAATGCCGTGACCGACGCATTGGGGATGGATCGTATCGATGTGCCGGAAATGTCGGAGATACCCCCCGAGCGGCGTCCCATGACCATTGAGCGGATCCGTGCCACCTACGACATCATGGCCGACACCGCCCGCCTCAAAGTCTCGCCCGACAAATTCGAGCACCTCCGCAACACCTACCCTTACCGCCCCGAGCCGTAACAGCCCGCCTCGACTTCGAAGGTCGGGTCCTTTAGGGCCCGACGATAATGTCAGCGAGCGCTAAAGCACTCGCCCTCCGAATTCAACAACGCCATTATCTCAGGCGTATGATTTCGTCGGCCAGGTATAAGTCACTTCGACATATCAAATCGGAAGTGCCGTCGTCGATTATCTCAAATAATGGCGAGGAGTATAGCATATCCATAGCCTCCTCAAGAGATATACTTAGCTTACGCGCTATCAGTTCGATGATGCGTGCATACTTCATGTCGCGCAAAATACGGGTTGCCTTATCCATTTTTTAATTCTTTATGGTCAATGAATCTCAGGCATCGGTCGATAGATCTCTGTGTGACGAAGCAGAGCTGATTGTTGGGCATCTCGTAAACAAGATTCTGCAACGCCTGCTCTTTGTTGTAGATACCGGCCATATACAGGTCGACGGTCTGAAATACCTTATCGTTAGCCACTCCTCCTTCTATGATGTCATATATCTTATACACATCGCTTCCGCTGCGGCAGCTGCATACGAAGTCAAGCCACTCTTCATCATAGGCGACGAATCTCTTTACTCTCAAATCGGCATCGGGGGAATATTCGAAAATGTGTAAAAAGGCATCTTTTCCGGCACGGAGGAAGCGTTTGGAATAATTTTCAGCCTGTTCTCTGAGTCGGGTAACATAAAATCCTTTTCCAAAATCGAGACCGTCGCGTGAATGATTCACATCCGGATCAGAAAAATGTATGTCGGATGTATGGTATACNAACATAGTGCGNCTCCTTNCTTNTTCATAANATCGATGACATCCTCNGCCACGTATTCNAGGCTGAGGGAATGTAGCACATCGTAGGCAGCCGCCAGATAGTCGGTGATTATCCCAGCAGAATTAAGCTCTTTGTATATATAAGCGCACGATTTGCCGGTCAGCCTGGATAATGCACCTATTACACAGGTCACGTAGTTGATCTGGTGAGTTGACATGTCGCGTTTTATTGCAAAGTTAGCGAATTTTGACGGAATATTCAAAACTCTGACAAAGCGAGGACAAGGCGAGGGCGCATCAGGGTAGGTTGATGCGCCCTCGGTAGGGGTATGTGTGTTTTTTTAGTAGTGTGTCAGCGTACGACGCGTTTCTGGCCGTCGATGATGTAGATGCCGGCGGGAAGCGAGTCAACCGGCCGGTCGATCTTCACACCGGTGAGGGTGTATATGCCGCGCAATACCGGAGCCACTGCCTGATCGTCGGCGCGAACGCTCTCGATGCCCGAGGCGGGTGCCTCGAAGGTGATGTTGTGGGTGTTCATGTCGACTTTCACTTTCACGTCGCCACCCTCCCAGTATTCGGGAGTAAGGAACGATCCGTATATATTGCGGTCGTCGGTGTAGGTGTAATAACGCGCGGTGTGGCTGAAGGTGTCGCCGGCGGCGTTGAGGTCATCGTCGGTGAGCACGGCGCGAGGGTACCCCGAGTAGATCACGTCGATATCTGAATATAGTGTGGGATCGTTGCCTTCGCGACACATGACAAAGTAAAGATCCTGGCGGCCAGCGGGCATATTGACCGTCCCCTCAAACTGTCGGGCGCCGACCTTGGGGATCTTAACGAACTCAGTGCCGTTGTAGTAGTGCAGCGAGTTGAAGTCGGCCTCAGGGAGGTGGAACAGGGGAGTCGACGTTTCGGGCCCGTCGGCTTTAGAGAGCTTGACGGTATAGTTCGATTTATCGGCCTGTACACGGAGATACCCTCCCTCCCAGTTGTTGAGCTTCCAGTTGCTTGANCCGCGGACGGCCTCGAGGGTCACCGTCATGTTGTCGCCGAGGGTGGGGGTGAGGATGTCGTTAAAGTCGGGCCACCCTGCTGCCATGCACTCATCAGTNCTCCATGTGCCGGGNGAGAGGAAGAGGCGGAATGTGTCCTCCCCTGCGGGGATATAGATCACGCGCTCATAGATATTATTATCTTTCGGGGCGAGCCAGTAGTCGGGGTCGGTGCCGCGGTTGCTCCAGTCGTTTGCTGCGCCGACGAAGTATACCACGTTTTCGGGCTGTTCGTAATCTCTTTCGGTCGCCTCAAAGTGCTTTATTTTTGCAGCGGAATTATATTGAGGATACTCGCTAAGCCAGACATAAAAATCGAACTGATGATTGGCGTCGTAATATCCATCCGAAGCATCAGGATCTTTCACTCCCCACCCCTCGTAGTAACTGCCGCTGAACCGGGGAAAGACGGAGTAAGGTGATATTCCTGTCTTGGCGGAATTGGGGGCGTTAATAATTTTAGCGGGTGAAAGCACGACTCCATCCTCCGCGCCGTCTGTCNANGCAAAANGCGCTATAAGTTGCNTTTCGCCGTAATANCNGGTAGANCNGGCTTNNATCTTGCCGTGGAAAAGCCCTTTGATACCCTCCACAGGGTATAGTTTCTGCATCCCGGCAGCGGCAGTGGCGGCAGGTGCAGTGTATTCGGCGGCGTTACAGCCCGCAGACGTGTCGACATACAGACAGGGGATGCGGTCCACATCGTAAGCCCAAAGCCCTACTTTAGGATAGGTAAACCATCCGGTGCGTGTGGTGAACATAACCCCGGCCGATGCTGCGGGCACGCTGTATGCTTTCGAGGCATATTTGAGCGCAACGGCTTCGCTTGGCACCATGCACTGGCCGTCGCTGCCCAAAGCGATTGTAGCTCCGTCGACTTCGGGCTGAGTTGTGGTGCTTACCGACAGCAGACCGTTGGCTATATAGTATTCGCCGGGCTCTCCGGGGAGTCCTTCGCCGATATAGAGCTGTGCTATCTTATCGTCAGAGCTTGCGAGCGACACTCCGGGCATCAGATTTTTCTTGATATAATAGTGATAGAATGTATCTCCGTCGCGAACAGTATAGATGTTGTCAGCTTTAGTCAATGTGCCGGTAGTGAGGTCGACACACAGATCGACATTTTTTTCGGCCCACGCTTTAGGGGCAGCTGATGTGGCAGAGGAGGCCTTAGCCAGCGCGCATCTCTCGATGTTGACCTGCGAATAGTTATCTGCCG
>WFLX010014313.1_pt1 | contig 22843 bp, 20 predicted proteins | sample 4967041 | NCBI WGS metagenome assembly WFLX01 (sample SAMN12857096, study PRJNA449069) | gut metagenome | isolation source: stool from male and female vole | host: Microtus ochrogaster | place: USA:Florida | collected 2017
ATCGGATGATGAAAGTGGATCCCTCCAAAATCATTGCCAAAGAATGAAATAACAAGGATTTAAATGAAAGAATCTGCATGAAAGCCTGCTGCTGATTCACGCCTGATTTTCAAAATTAGAGTAAGTTTCTCATCGAAGTCTCGTCGAATTGATATGAGGGAGATTGAAAAGGACTAATCTTATAAGTAGAATCACAAAATTTGTATGAAAATCATACTGAAAAGTGTATGATTTTCATACAATCTGCAGAAAGTATTCCGCATTGAGGTTGTGAAGACATGGGCTCNCTGTGAAGTGAATCTCAAAGAAAAGGGAAATGAGTTTGTGGCAGAAATTATGAATTTAATAACTTTTTTAGACTCTTCCTGTCAATCTTTCCGTTAGACGTTCTTGGGAATTCTGCCAAGCATATTACATCTTTTGGTGATTTTACCCCAAGATCCAGTATTTTTTTATACTGACGAAGTCTAACACCGACGGCATCTTTAAGAAGCTCTACATCCGCTACTTCTCCGCTCGCCTCTACAACCAACACAAGCTTCTCACCCCATTTCTTATCTGGCACCGACGAAAGACAATAGTCAAATGCAATGAAAGGTCCAAGCCGATGTTCTAATTCCTCCGGCATGATCTTTATTCCCCCACTTATCACACAATTGTCTGCCCTTCCAAGTATTCTAAATTGATTAGGGCTGACCACCTCAGCCATATCATTGGTGATAATCTTTTCTCCATCGGGAAGAATAACTATCAAACATCCTTTCTTGTTGACATCAACAGTAATTCCATAAAGAGTAGAAAAAGGCTCATCGTTTTCATCCACCTTCCTTAACGCAATATGCGAAGCCGTCTCAGTCATCCCGTATGTCTCCCATGCATTATATCCGGATATAGCAATTCGACGCTTCATCATTGTTGGTATCGCCGACCCTCCTATCAAAATATTCTTTAAGCCATCCCATCTTTCAGATGAATCCAATATCCATTCCATCTGAGTAGGGACCACAGATAATAGATCTATCCTTTCATCTTTTCTTATATCTCCAAGCGGCTTTGATGAAGGCTTCTCAGAAGTGAGCGTGCAATCAGCAACATCTGCTCTGACTGTCATCATCTTAGATGCTATGTAGTCGAAATCAAGACATGTATGAAGTCTGCTTGAGGATGTAATCTTGAAAAATTCATTAGTGCGTTTGGCACTTTTTCGCATAAAATCTTTCAAAAGTCTGATGGCCTTTGGCTTCCCTGTGGATCCGGATGTTTGGCATTCTACATAATCCGTATCATCCTTCCATATATTTTCAAATTCATTCTGGGTCATAGTTTAATATCTCCAATCAAGGGTTGAATATTCGTCATTTCCAATTGTCTTCGTTGGATCATAGTACAATCTATCAGCTTCAAGATATAAAGGACTTTCAAGATTGTTGGTAAAAAGTGCTCCTGTACCAAGTCCTTGAGGTATCGATGTGTGTAAAGTAGCAGTCCATTGTGCAAGAGCATTAAGACCCACATTCGATTCAAGTGCAGATGTCACCCACCATCCAATTCCTCTCTGCTCTGCCAATCTTATCCACTCCTCAGCTCCTGAGAATCCACCACAAAGAGATGGCTTCAGAATGACATAAGCGGGATTTACAGTATCAAGAAGATTCTTTTTTTGGTCTGTCGCATGGAGTCCTATAAGAGATTCATCTAATGCTATTTTCAATGGAGACACTTGACACAAAAATGCCATTAATTCCGGCATTCCGGGAGGAATAGGTTGCTCGATACTATGCACACCAAGGTCTGCAAGGCGCTTAAGACGGGGAAGTGCGTTATCCATAGAGAAACCTCCGTTAGCATCAACCCTTATCTCCAAAGTGGAATCAGAATATTTATTTCTGACATATTCTATCATTTCCACTTCCTTTCGCCAGTCGATAGCGCCTATCTTCAACTTTATGCAATGAAAACCCTGTGCTACCTTTTCATCAATCCTCTCTATCATCTTATCGAAATCTCCCATCCATACAAGTCCATTGATCTCAATTGAGTCTTTCCCTTTTGTAAATGGAGTTGGGAAATAGATATGCTTACATCCACCGNCATAATCACGAAGTNCCTGTTCCAATCCAAAGATGATACTGCTATAACCCGTTAAATCAGTTTCGACTCCTAAAGCAACATTCGCTAATAATTCTATAANNTTATANCCATAATTGCCATCANCCTNTNNAGAAAGACCGGGAAATACTGAGCACTCCCCTATTCCAAACATAGAAGGATCATTTTCATCAAAAACTTTTATGAAGAAAGTTGGTTTCTCAGTCAAGATTCCTCTGCTCGTGCCTGCCGGAGATTTGAATTTGAGTATGTATGGAGCGTAGGCAAGTCTCATGGGAATATCGTATATTTGTCAAAGTCAGGATCCCTCTTTTCAAGGAATGCATTTTTCCCCTCCTGAGCTTCATCCATCATATAATACATCAAAGTGGCGTCTCCTGCAAACTCCATCATACCCCTCTGCCCATCAAGCTCTGCATTCAATGCTCGTTTGATCATCCTTATGGCAAATGGCGAACGCTTCATGATCGTCCGACACCACTCTATAGTAGTCTCTTCAAGTTTTTCAAATGGGACCACACAATTCACCATACCCATCTCCAATGCTTCTTGCGCTGAATATTGCTTGCAAAGAAACCATATCTCACGTGCCTTTTTCTGTCCTACGCATCGAGCAAGATATGAACTNCCGAATCCGGCATCANNGCTTCCAACTTTCGGTCCTGTCTGTCCAAAAATAGCATTTTCTGAAGCAATTGAGAGATCGCAAAGCACTTGGAGCACATTACCACCTCCTATAGAATAACCGTTGACCATGGCAATTACGGGCTTCGGTATACTCCTAATAGCATGATGCATCTCCAAGACATTCAATCGAGGAGTGCCATCTTCATCAACATATCCTCCGATGCCCTTTACATTCTGGTCGCCACCAGAGCAGAATGCCTTATCGCCAGCTCCAGTCAGCACCACTACCCTAAGGTCGCTTCTTTCGCGACATACTTTCATGGCATCAAGCATTTCGAAATTTGTCTTTGGCCNANATGCATTATAGNCCTTCGGCCTATTGATAGTGATCTTCGCTNTCNCTTCNANTTCNTCNAAAAGGATATCCTCATATTCTTTAATCGTCTTCCAATCAAACATAATTTCCTTCCGTTTTTATTACTTTTATTATTCCCCTCCAAACCCATTAGTCTCATCAGTCCTATTAGCCTTATATGTCCTATTAGCCTTATAAGTCCGATAATTCTTATCCTACTAACCCTCCCTATTCTTTGAAAAATATCCGGATAATACCCTTGCACTCTCTGCTGGCGGAGTTCTAACTATTAGCATCTTTGGAAAATCAGATTCCTCTCCAAGCCATTCCAACCCTTCGCCCAATTGCTCCATATTCTCCGCTTCAATAGCGTCTATTGAATATGCACCCGCAATATCCGCAATTTCAGGGAGATCCTCCACGCAAAAATAGCGCTCAAGTGTCTCCTTTGGTATTTTTGAAGTGGACTTGATAAAACGAAATATTCCTCCACCCGAGTTATCCATCACTATCATTCGCATATCAAAGGGCACATTGCTAAGTGTTGAAGCTCCCGTATCATAAAGCCACGATATGTCNCCGGATAATAAGCAAGTCCTTCCTGTGTAGGCCCATGCACCACCAACGGCTGTTGATGTACTACCATCTATTCCCGATACACCTCTATTGCAATATTCCGCATGGCAATTATGAGGCAACAATTGAGAGTATCTTATAGGCGTGCCATTGGAAAGAAATAAATTGTCAAACTTGAAATTGCTGAAAATAAACTCAAGAGCCTTTATATCGGTCCAAGGGGCATTCTTGATATAATTCTTAGTTAAAGTGGCGGATTTTGAACGTAAGTCGTGCCAACGTGAAGCGTACTCAGAATCAACTCTATCTTTTGACTTCTTCATTACTCCATACAACTGTCGGAAAAATGAAGCAGGGGCTATATCAATCTTATGCGTCAAAGCCTTGAAACAANCACAAAAATAATTTGAATNTCCAAGACTNCAATGATAACGCGGAGAATAATCGCGCAGATNTTGCTNNAACATTCTNGAGACGAGTGCTCCTCCNATTGATATGACGATATCTGGACGCATACGCTCTTTTTCTTCTTCATTCATGTCACAAAGCACAGCATCAATCATAGTCGACATTGGTTGGGGATCATGAAGATTTGCTAATGTCTCAGCCATTACTACCACATTGGTCAGAGATGCAAACGTTCTCACGGCCTTATCGAGATTATGGTCAGGTTGAGAAAAACCAGCCACAATCATAATTTTTGAGTCAAGTGCTATGGTCGACAAATTGTGTAAAACCCCAACTGGCAAAGAATCAACTCCTGAGATCAACTCTACATTTCTTTCTGAAGCGATATGCTCTTCCGAAAGTTCACCTAAAGGGTCTCCAAGCTGTACGTTGATATGGACAGGTCCTTGTTTACCCTCAAGTGCCTTAAGCATCGCTTCATTAATTGTCCTATTGACTGTCCATTTGACATCTTCAGTATACTCTCTTTCTGATCCTTCGGGAATTGCTCTGACATCATAGCTCCCTTTTACTATATGGCTCAGCACCCCAAATTGGCGAATTGTCTGTGAATCTTCCTGGTCGATCCATTCTCTGGGACGATCAGCCGAAATCACTATCAATGGGATTCCGGAATAATATGCCTCTGCTATTGCCGGGGCATAATCCAAAACTGCTGTTCCAGAGGTGCATACTACAGCTACCGGCTTTCGCTCTATGAGCGCGCATCCGTATGCTTGGAATGCAGCACTCCGCTCATCCACCACCACATGCTTTGTGATTTCCTCACAAGCTTCCAGAGCTATTAACAGAGGTGCATTCCGCGATCCCGGACTGCAATATACCGTCCTTACCCCGTGGGTTTGGAGTAAGTCTACTATCTGCCTGCAATATACGTTTGCCGTTGTGATCATATAATCTATAAAAAAGGAGCAACGCTTTTTTCCGCCGCTCCTTAAATATTGTCTTATTTTTCTTTTTCAAATGACGGATCTTACAATGCCTCTGTTGGAATTCTCCACAAATCCTACTATCTCATCTCGATATTTTGATGGGGAACAGACCTCTTTTATCATCTTAATCGCATTAGTGACATTAAGATCACTTAGATATAATATACGATAGATCTCTTGAATCTGCTGTATCTCTTCCGGCTTGAATCCTCGACGCTGAAGACCTATGGAGTTAAGCCCTACGTAAGAAATAGGCTCTCTCGCTGCTTTGATGAAAGGAGGAATATCCTTATTCACCAAAGCTCCACCCTGAAGCATTACATTACGTCCGATATGACAAAATTGATGGATAAGACTTCCTCCACCTATCACTGCATAATCATCTATCACTACTTCACCTGCCATTTGAGCAGCATTGGAGATGACAATATGATTGCCAATCACGCAGTCATGTGCAATGTGGACATAAGCCATTAACAAATTGTTTTTACCAACTACTGTCTTACCCTTAGAAGCGGTCCCTCTGTGAACTGTGACACATTCGCGGAGCACAGTGCCATCGCCTATATATGCGTATGTCATCTCTCCACGGAACTTTAGGTCCTGAGGAATAGCAGCGACAGTGGCACCAGGGAAAATTTTAACTCCTTCCCCGATTCTTGCTCCCGGATATATATTGACATTGCAATCAATCTCGCAATTATCTCCTATCTCAACATCCTCATGAATAGTGGTGAAATTACCGATTTTTACATTCTTTCCGATTTTTGCTTCGGGATGTATGCAATTCATCTGTCCCATATTTTCACTTGTTCTTTATGATTTGAGCCATAAATTCAGCCTCGCATACGATCTTCTCTCCAACAAAAGCATATCCCTTCACGACAGCGCATCCTCGACGTATTTCTGTCATTAAAGATACGTTTAATAACAAAGTGTTGCCCGGGACTACCTTTTGGCGGAATTTAACATTATCTATTTTAAGGAAATATGTAGAATATTTTTCAGGCTCCTCAAGGAAATTTAAGACCAATACGCCCGCTGCTTGAGCCATGGACTCTACCTGAAGCACACCTGGCATGACCGGTTCCTGGGGGAAGTGTCCGGGGAAGAATGGTTCGTTGACCGTCACATTCTTCACAGCCACACAATGCTTGCGGTCAAGCTCTATTACCTTATCGATAAGCAAGAACGGATATCTATGGGGAAGAAGTTTCCTTATTCCATTGACATCAATTAGAGGGGCAATATTGGGATTATATACGGGACTCTGAATTTCAGTATGCTTCACTTCTTTCCTAAGCATACGCGCAAACTTATTATTCACTGTATGCCCCGGACGAATGGCCACAACTCGTCCTTTCAATGGCCTTCCTATCAGTGCAATGTCGCCAATGACATCCATAAGTTTATGTCGCGCAGGCTCGTTGTCCCATTTCAATGGCTTCGGATTTATATATCCAAGCTTATCTACTGTCATGTGTTCTACATTGACTGCATCACATATCTCGTTAATTTTTTCTTGTGAAACAGGCTCATCATATATTACTANNCTATTCTGTAGATNANCTCCTTTAATAAGTCCATGCTTAANGAGAGCTTCAATTTCACGTACAAAGACAAAAGTACGCGCACTCCCNACTTCCTGACGGAAATCTGCAAGGTCATCAAGAACNGCAAACTGGTTTGGCAAAACGGGAGAGTTATATTCTACCATCACTTCNACACTGAAGCCCTCATCAGGATAGAATGTGATTGTAGCTCCATTCTCATCCTTATATTGCACTTTNTCCTTAATAATATAGTAGTCTTTATCGGCATTAANCTNTACAAGACCAACTTCCTCAATTTTATCTGTATATACTGTTGCGCTTCCATCAAGGATCGGAAGTTCCGGACCATTTACCTCAACAAGACAGTTATCCACACCGTATGCATAAAGAGCAGCCATAGCATGCTCGATAGTACTCACACGAGCATCTCCTTTGCCTATCACGGTGCCTCTTGTAGTGTCTACTACATTTTCTGCCAAGGCATCTATGACCGGTTGACCTTCTATATCTATTCTCTTAAATTTTATTCCGAAGTTTGCTNGAGCCGGATTAAAGACTGCAGTCAGGANNTTGCCTGAATGCAANNCTTTTCCTTCCACTTTAATCGGGGATTTTAAAGTTAGCTGGTTCATATATATTATTATCAATTTTCTTAAATGAAATATGACGAACTGAACCATTATTATTTACGGTCCAGTTCGTCAAATAATTCTTTTAGTCTATGCACATAGACAGTGTTTCTCGCGAATTTACGCACATCTACAGCCGGATATCCCATCAACCGCTGGCCATCTCCTACATTTCCTGAAATACCGGATTGGGCACCAAATTCATTATTATTTCCCACTTGTATATGACCTGAGAAGCCGACCTGTCCTCCTACTCTATTGCTATTGCCAATTTTTGTGCTTCCAGCCACTCCGGTTTGAGCTGCGAACACATTGTTTTCTCCGATCTCCACATTATGGGCCACCATAATGAGATTGTCAAGTTTCGTTCCTTTACCGATTCTTGTGCACCCAAATGTAGCGCGGTCTACAGTAGTGTTAGCTCCAATCTCCACATTATCTTCTATCACTACTATCCCTGTCTGAGGAAGCTTTTCGTATTCTCCTACTGGATTTGGTGCGAAACCAAAACCATCCCCTCCAATCACAACTCCACTATGCAATATGCATCGCTTGCCTATCCGGCAGCCATCATATACTTTCACTCCGGAATATAGAATGCTATTCTCCCCTATTGAAGCGCCTTCACCTAAATAAGTTTGAGGATATATTTGACTCCCTTTTCCAATGACAACTCCTTTCCCTATATAAGCAAATGCGCCTATATATACATCTTCCGGTATCTCTACTCCATCTGCTATAAAGCACGGAGACTCAATCCCGCGTTTTTTTGGGAGTGCGTCTTGCATCATTCGCAATAGTTCTGCAAGAGTAGCATATGGATCTTCAACCCTTATGAGTGTCACTGAATGAGGATTTGAATGATCGAAATCATTAGATACCAAAACAGCCGACGCATGGGTCGACTCAATAAAATGTGCGTATTTGGGATTCGCAATAAAGGTGATCTGCCCGGGAGCAGCCTCTTCAATTTTTGCGAACCCTGTCAATTTTACATCGGAGTCTCCTTCTACGACTCCTTTAATAAGTGAGGCCAATGCCCCTGTGGTCATTTCCATACAAGTTTCAGTCGAGGAGAAGCTCAATGAAAACATAAAGTTATCGCGTTTTGCAGACACTTCTGCAAATATTTTGCAAATATCGTAAAAATTTCTGACATAACAATAAATTATGCAAAAAAAATTGTTTTCAATGAAGATTTATTTATTTTTTTAAATATTCTTTAAAATTGTTTTCCTCATATCAAAAATAATTGTTAATTTTGCACATAATTGTGTTTTCGCCCTCATCAAGGGGAAATATACATAAAACATAAAAATACTAACTAACCAATAAATCAAAACGCAATGGAAATTTCCCATATCGAGCACATAGGCATCGCAGTGCCTAACTTGGCTGAAGCCATCAAATACTANGAAGACGTTCTTGGACTCAAGTGCTACAAGCAAGAAGTAGTCGAAGATCAGAAAGTGACCACTGCATTCTTCAAGGTCGGCGACACTAAGATCGAGCTGCTTGAAGCTACCAGCCCGGATAGCACTATCGCTAAATTCATCGAGAAAAATGGTGGCAAGGGTGGTATGCACCACATGGCTTTCGCTGTTGAAAGTGGAGTAGCTGAAGCACTTGCTGAATGCGAAGCTAAGGGAATCCGCACCATCGACAAAGCTCCTCGCAAAGGCGCCGACGGACTCCAGATTGCTTTCCTTCACCCAAAGTGCACAGAAGCTGTCCTCACCGAGCTTTGTGAAGATCCATCCATGAAATAATCATCCAATAGATTGAATAATGACCACTCAAGAACAAAAGATTCAAGAGCTTATCGACAAGCGTGCTATAGCGCGCCTTGGCGGAGGCGAGAAGGCAATTGCTAAGCAGCATGAACGCGGCAAATACACCGCCCGTGAAAGAATCGACATGCTCCTCGATGAAGGAAGCTTCGAAGAGCTCGACATGTTTGTCACTCACCGAAGCACTAACTTCGGAATGGAGAAAAAACAATATCTCGGCGATGGAGTTGTGACCGGTTTCGGTACTATAGAAGGTCGCCTTGTTTACGTTTTTGCGCAAGACTTCACAGTCCTCGGAGGTTCTCTTTCTGAGACTATGGCTCAGAAGATTTGCAAGGTGATGGACCTCGCCATGAAAATGGGTGCTCCTGTCATAGGTCTTAACGACTCCGGTGGTGCACGTATTCAGGAGGGAATAAATGCACTCGCAGGCTACTCTGAAATATTCCAGCGCAATATCCTCGCATCAGGCGTGATTCCTCAGATCAGTGCTATCCTCGGTCCTTGTGCCGGTGGGGCCGTTTATTCTCCGGCTTTGACCGACTTCACCATCATGGTCAAGGGGATGTCTTACATGTTCCTCACAGGTCCTTCTGTTGTTAAGACCGTCACTGGAGAAGATGTAACTCAAGAGCAACTCGGGGGCGCTTCTGTGCATGCTTCTAAATCAGGTGTGACTCACTTCGCATGCGAAGACGGAGAAGAAGCTCTTAAGCTTATCCGTAAGCTCATCAGCTACATTCCACAGAACAATATGGAGGAAACTCCTCTCGTTCCTTGTACAGATCCTATAGATCGCCTTGAAGACAAGCTCAATGATATCGTCCCAGACAGCCCGAAGAAATCATACGATATGTATGAAGTGATCGGGGCTATTATTGACAATGGGGAGTTCCTTGAAGTTCAGCCTGCTTTTGCACGTAACATTATCACCGGTTTCGCTCGTTTCAACGGCCAGAGTGTTGGTGTCGTTGCCAACCAGCCTAAGGTACTTGCCGGTGTCCTTGACGTTAATGCTTCTCGTAAGGCCGCACGTTTCGTTCGTTTCTGCGATGCATTCAACATCCCATTGGTTACTCTCGTCGACGTTCCTGGATTCCTTCCAGGTACAGGTCAAGAATACAACGCCGTCATACTCCACGGTGCAAAACTTCTCTATGCATACGGAGAAGCAACTGTGCCAAAAGTGACAGTAACTTTACGTAAGAGCTATGGTGGCAGCCATATCGTGATGAGCTGCAAGCAACTTCGTGGCGATATGAACTATGCATGGCCAACAGCAGAAATCGCTGTTATGGGCGCTGAAGGTGCTGTGGGCGTTCTCTACGCAAAAGAAGCCAAAGATCAAGCAGATCCCGCAGCATTCAAGAAGGAGAAGGAAGAAGAATACACGAAACTCTTTGCAAATCCTTATAATGCTGCCAAATACGGGTACATTGATGATGTGATCGAACCTCGCAACACTCGATTCCGTATCATCCGTGCACTCCAGATGCTTGCTACTAAGAAACAGAGCAATCCGCCTAAAAAGCACGGCAACATTCCTCTATAATATACGGAAATTATGCTAAAAAAATATTTTACTTTAGGAATTCTCAGCCTCTCGCTGACCTGCGGTTTCGCTCAGACTGAACTTGGTCCGGATCAGATCGATGCACCAGTGGAATATATTGAGGCAAATGGTCAAGAAGACGTAATGTCTCTTGCTGTGCCGTCTGAGGAGACAAATACCGTTGAAGTGAGTCCTACTGCTAAGAGGATGCGTCAGCTTGAAAAAGCAAAGAATCTTGAGGAGAACGATTCGTTTGGAGGCTCACTCACATTAATATCAATGTGTATCGTCATTTCGGCTCTCATCCTTCTGAGTCTGCTTTTCCAAGGCTTTGGCAAAATTTCTCAAGCCCTTCTGACCAAAACGAAGCATGCTGCAGTGGAAAAGGCCGGAAAGACCATCGACCAGGCTCATCCTGAACTTGCAAGTGGAGAGACAATTGCCGCTATCGCTATGGCTCTTGCCGAACACGCCGGACAAGGACATGACATGGAACACACGCTTCTTACTATCCATCAAATTAAGAAGTCGTATTCTCCATGGAATTCTAAGATCTATAATCTACGCGCGAAGCCTGAACTTCATCGCAATATCCGTAAATAATCAAACAACATGAAAGAANATAAATATACAANCNACGGCATCANATTCAATGTTGAGGTTGGAGATGTCGATGGTGATCAGGTAGAAGTGATAGTGAATGGTAGTCACTATCATGTCGTACTTGAAAAAGACAAAAAGTCTCCTGTCAAAATCAATAAAGCCGCTCCCGCTCCAACTACAGCTTCAGGAGAAAAAGTTATTACTAAACAATCTTCAAGCAGCGCAGCGGGGGCAGTAAAAGCTCCACTACCTGGCACAATCATGAGCTTCAAGGTGAAGGAAGGCGATACTGTAAAGCCTGGCGATACCGTGTGTGTGCTTGAGGCTATGAAGATGGAAAATGATGTCAAGACATCTCAGGGTGGAACAGTGAAGAAGATCCTCGTTGGAGTCGGAGACGCTGTGCTTGAAGGCAACGATATCATGATTATTGGATAATTCCCTCAACTGAAAAGCAATTACGATATGATACTTGCACAGACATTTTGGGAATTCCTTTCCGAAAACATCACCACCTTCTGGAACTTCACAGGCTTTGCAAACTGCCAGTATGAAAATCTTATCATGCTTGCGGTCGGATGTTTCTTCGTATGGCTTGCTATAAAGAAGAATTTTGAGCCTCTTCTTTTGGTTCCGATCGGATTTGGAATGCTGATCGGCAATATTCCCTTTCAGCCAGGTATGGAAATCGGTATCTATGAACCCGGATCCGTACTAAATATCCTCTATAACGGTGTGGAGAAAGGTTGGTACCCNCCTCTTATATTCCTCGGTATTGGTGCAATGACCGACTTCTCAGCATTGCTCGCTAATCCTAAACTGATGATTATAGGAGCTTGCGCACAATTTGGTATATTCGGTGCGTATATGCTCGCTTTGCTAATTGGCATGGATCCACTATCAGCAGGTTGCGTCGCAATCATTGGTGGTGCCGACGGGCCGACAGCGATATTTACCACTTCCAAGTTGAATCCAGCTTTGTTGGGAGCAGTAGCCGTGTCAGCCTATTCTTATATGGCACTTATTCCGCTTATCCAGCCTCCTTTGATGCGTCTTTTTACTACTGATAACGAACGTAAGATCAAGATGAAGCCTGCTCGTGTGGTTTCTCAAAACGAGAAAATCATTTTCCCAATTGTAGGACTTATGATGACTTGCTTCATTGTGCCATCCGGTCTTCCACTTCTCGGAATGCTTTTCTTCGGCAACCTTCTCCGTGAAAGTGGTGTCACAACTCGTCTGGCTAAGACAGCAAGCAACGCCATGACCGATATTGTTACTATTCTTCTCGGTCTGACAGTAGGCGCTTCTACTCAAGCAGATCTCTTCCTTACTAAAGAGACACTCTTCATCTTCCTTCTTGGCTTCATTGCATTCATCATTGCATCTTCAGCCGGAGTGCTTTCAGTGAAGCTCTTCAATGTGTTCCTACCCTCAGGAAAGAAGATTAATCCGCTTATTGGAAATGCCGGAGTTTCTGCTGTCCCAATGGCAGCACGAATCTCCAACAACCTCGGCCTTGAATATGATCCAAGTAATTATCTCCTGATGCATGCTATGGGACCGAATGTAGCAGGCGTAATTGGTAGTGCAGTTGCTGCCGGTGTTCTCCTTGCATTCCTTGGATAATTCAATTTAACAGAATTTAAACTTTTTTCTAAAGACGGTGTTACTTCATTATTAAGTAGCACCGTTTATTTCTACAAAAATGAAGAAAATTATTACAACTCTTTGCTCTTCTCTTCTTCTGCTGACGGGTTGCAGTGTAGCCAAGAATCTCGATATGGTTCGTCTTGCACAAGGAGGCGCAAAAATAGCCCAATCCATGACCGTATCCAACGATCAAATACAACAATATGTCAAAAGCTATATCGCTCAATCTGATGCTAAAAATACTGTCTTAGGAGCTAATGACCCTTACACTGTGCGACTCAACAAAATTCTTAGCGGTATCACAAATGTAGAAGGGATTCCACTCAATTTCAAAATCTATAAAACAAATGATATTAATGCGTTTGCTTGCGCTGATGGTTCGATTAGAGTCTACAGTGGGCTGATGGATGTAATGACTGATGAAGAAGTGCTTGGGGTAATCGGTCATGAAATGGGACATGTAGCTCATCAGGATACTAAAAATGCTTTTAAGAATGCGCTTCAGACAGCCGCTCTTATGGATGTCATCGCTTCTACAGGTTCTACCGCAGCTGCACTCACCGACTCTCAGTTTGGAGCCATAGCACAAAATCTTGCCTCAGCTAAATATTCGAAAAGCCAAGAAAATAATGCTGATGATTACGGATATGCCTTCCTTAAAAAGAATGGGAAGAATCCTGCTGCTATGGTCAAGGCATTCCAAAAGTTGAAGCAGATGGAAGACGCATCGGGAGCTAATGCCACCGGAGGAATGGCTCAACTCTTTTCGACTCACCCTGATATCAACAAGCGAATTGCCAGAATGCAGGCAAAATGCAAGGCCGATGGCTTTTCCTATTGATTTAAAAAAATATGTCTTGAAAAAGTCTTATTTTTTATGAAAGTATTGTATAATATAGATAAAAGTATTAAATTCGCAGTCTAAAACAGAAAGAAACCATGGTATATAGATTTAAACTTGTGAGCGATGAGGCCACAAACTTTGCTCGCGAAATAGAGATAGACTCTGACTCTTCTTTTCTCCAGCTTCGTAATGCAATATTAGACAGTGTAGAATATTCTAAAGACGATATGGACTCTTTCTTTCTCTGTGATGAAGATTGGCAACGTCAAGAAGAAATCACGTTGGAAGACATGGGNAGCAGCTCCGACAGAGACATNTGGATCATGGAAGAAACTCCTATTGGTGAACTCGTTGAAGACGAAGGGCAGAAACTCGTTTTTGTCTTCGATTATCTCACAGAGCGATCTTTCTTCATGGAATTGAAGGAAATCATTCCGGGGAGATCACTTTCTGATCCTGTATGCACTTTGAAAAAAGGTAAAGCACCGGCACAAAAAGTGGATATGGACGAATTTGACGCCCAGATTGACGCGGTTGCTATGCGGCAAGCTGCTGATATTCTCGACGAAGACTTTTACAGTGAAGGAGGCTACAACCCGGAAGATCTCGAAGGCCTCGACGACTATAACTTCAATTAAAATATTCTCATAAAAAAATTAAAGGTTCCATTAAATGGAACCTTTTATTTTGTTATCCTTAACCAAGTCAAAGAATAGAGTGGGAATTCTATCTAGCAAAAATCCGTTGAAAAATATTCGCCCTATCTTCACTCGGCTTCATGTGGACTCGCATATCATTCGAATCTTTACCAAGAAAAAGGATATGGTTGCGAAATACAAACGCCACCTGCTTGTCGAATTCAAGAATTCCATTCAATCCTCTGAGCAAAAATCTGCGAAATGGACTGAATTCTTCCTGATCTTCAAATATCACTTCCTTTTCATTTACTTTGATATGATGATAGGGAGAAAGCATGGTGATAAAGTGATCAATACGAAGATCCTCAGGCTTCTTAGCTGCCTTATTATACTTTTTGTATATTTCCTTAATGACTCGGTCGGTTATCATGTGTCTTTAGATTTATCGATTCTTATTGTCAGTTACGAACTCAAATTGAATAAGTGGATGAGGAGTGTTTGCAAAAGTATAACGAATCTGTTTTTCAGATGGTTCATTTTAAAGTGTTTATTTAACACTTATGTCTTAAAAATTACTTTTTTGTATAGCTTTATTTCAAGTTTATTTTGTGTTGAATTTTCCTTAATCTCTTAAAGCTTAATGTTATCCGGACGATCCACTGTTATTCCAAACAATAATCTATGAATTATATTTTTAACATATCAAAACACTCTATATTCAAAAANAAATCTTTCTTTNTGTCAAAATTTTAACATTTGAATAATTAGGAGCAATCTCTTGAGGAAGCCTATATAAAAACGAAAAAAGCAGAATTCCGATATGGAATCCTGCCCCAAAACTATTTCTTTATTGAGAAAATTTTCAATAATTTTCCGGACGCAGCTCAAAGTAAGCCTGTGGGTGACTGCATACGGGACAGATCTTTGGCGCTGACTTGCCAATGTGAATATGGCCACATTCAAGGCACATCCACATTCGATCGCCGTCACGGGAGAAGACGATGCCTTCTTCTATGTTCTTCAGAAGTGTGCGGTAGCGTTCCATGTGAGTCTTCTCAATGGCTCCTACCATCTCAAATTTCTTTGCGATTTCGGTGAATCCTTCTTCGCGGGCTATTGCAGCAAAACGTACATACATGTCGTCCCATTCATACTCTTCGCCGGCTGCTGCATCAACAAGATTTTCCGGAGTAGCCGGGATATCACCTCCGTGAAGATACTTGAACCAAAGTTTTGCGTGTGTATGTTCGTTTTTGGATGTTTCCTCAAAGATATCGCTAATCTGCTCATAGCCGTCTTTCTTTGCTTTTTTAGCATAGAATGAATACTTCACGCATGCCTGCGATTCACCGGCGAATGCCGCCAACAGACATTCTTCAGTCTTGCTTCCTTTTAGTTCCTTCATATTCATTATATAGTTTATAGATTATGATTACTTTTTAGAAACAATTATTTTTCTCTAAAGGTTCATTTTTTTCTTTTACTATTTCTTTAATTTCAATTTAAATATTATCTTTGCAAGCAAAAACCTAACTTCACTCAAAAGAAATATGAATCGGAAAGCTTTAATTCTATTTTCAGGGCTATTTGCATTTGCAGCTCATAGCCAGACTGAGCTGACAATCAATGAAGCATCTGCTATGGCTGCAGCAAAGTCATACCAAGAAGTCGGCATTCACGACCCGTCGATTTACTTCAATCCCGATGATGCTACATATTATATAATGGGATCGCATATCGGATTTGCAAAAACCACTGATTTGCTTAATCTGTCTAACTTAGATAATTCCAAAGTTTATTCCAAAGGATATGCCCAAGAGTTCAAATCTTCACCTGAACATACAGTTCAGGTCACTCGCAACGGTGTGACTACAACAGAAACACTACATTCATTTAATGCAGGAGCATACTGTGCGACATACGCTGGCATACAGGTAGGTGACAGAAAACCAACCAACGAATCTAATTGGATTGCCGGCGACCAATGGGCACCAGACGTAATTTATAACCCAAACATGGGCAAATGGTGTATGTATCTGTCACTTAACGGCGACTATTGGGCTTCAACAATTGTAATGTTAACATCTGACAGCCCAGTCGGACCATTTGAATATCAGGCTCCTATCATCAGCAGCGGATTCAACGGACAGACATATTCAGGAAAAAGCGTTTCTTATAAGGACACCGACCTTGAAGTCGTTGTTGGGCCACTCGATCAACTTCCTCCACGATACAAAACATCAACGTGGGGAAATCTATGGCCAAACTGCATCGACCCTTGCGTGTTCTTTGATTCTGAACAGCAACTTTGGTTAGTCTACGGCTCATGGTCAGGAGGAATATTCATCATCAAACTTGACAATGAAACAGGGTTGCGTGATTACACCTACACCTACGAGGCTAAAACATATAATGGCAAAGCTCCTAACGGAGCCTCTTTTACAGGATATACCAGTGACCCTTACTTCGGAAAACTTCTTGCAGGAGGCTGCTATGTATCAGGCGAAGGTCCTTACATTCAAAAAATTGGTGATTTCTATTATCTTTTCCTCTCTTACGGTGGTTTTGCGCCCGACGGTGGTTACGAAATGCGTATATTCCGTTCTTCAAATCCTGATGGTCCGTACGTTGATGCTACAGGGGCTTCTCCTACATATACTCAATACCAACTGAATTATGGTCCCAATGCAGGCACTAATAAAGGCATGAAATTATTAGGAGCCATGAATAATTGGNGCAGCATGACGGTTGGCGAGTGTGCTGAAGGTCATAATTCCGCTATAGTTGACCCAGATGGCGATGCATTTGNCGTTTACCATACTAAATTCCATANCGGTACGNTTGACTTCAACGTTCGCACACGCCAACTTTTTGTCAATGAATTGGGATGGCTCGTTGGGTCTCCCTTCAGATTTACAGGCAAACAGACAAGGCAAGCAGACATTGAAAGCTCACAATTGTTCACTCCGCAAGAAATTGCCGGCNCCTATCAGCTTTTGATTCATCCCTACCGGCTCAACCATAATCAAATGGCANAGTCTNCTCCTATTACAGTNACATTGATGGAAGACGGTACAGTTACCGGCGATCGTTTTNGAACATGGGAGTATTCTGAAAACAATAAGTNATACGTGACTTTAAAACTTAATAATGTCACTTATTATGGAGTTGCTCTTGCTCAAAACGTTGATGGTTACAAGAATTTGTCTGCCGTTTGTTTTAGTGCAGTCAGCAACACAGGCATTCCCGTTTGGCTCTATAAACTCGATCCAAAATCTGCTATTGCCGAGGCTTTCAACAAGTTGTCAAAAGATTTCATAGGTTATGAAAGTTCGTTGATCAATAAGGATGCACCGCATTTTGATAATGTATCCATTAAATTTGAAGCTCTTAACGCAGAGACTGGAGAGCCTGAACCTGAAACTCTTTCAACCGACGGCAAATTCACTCCTACTGAGGATGGACATAAAATCATAATTAATTTACAACTGAAGGCTGGCGATTATATACTTAATGCAGGCCCTTATACACGTGCAACGGGAAGCGACAATTATAAGCCACAAGAAGGTGTCTACTATCCGGTGTCGATGCAGAAAGATAAAAATGCCGATTGGTGGACCAACTTCTCTTCTGAAAGCTATGAACTGCAACAAGGGGACTCTGCCGATTTCCATTTCTATAATTATTCCGGTGCCACTGAGAATTGGCATAACTGGGCTCTGTATGGAGCAAGCGCTAATCATGGAGCAAGTGATTATACTGAGTATTTCGGCCTGCGTTGCGACAACTGGGACAATACCTCAGTCAGCAACCAAGGATGCTCAAGCAACTTCAATTGGGAAACATTCAGGCAGGATATGAATGGGTCTCTCGTGGATATGCACACTTCATACGATGAAAATGGTGTCTTCACAATGAAATCGACCATCACAACGACGGCTGGAACTCAGTATAATTATTCTTATACTAAGGCGATTCCCTCAAAACCGAATAAAATTACGCTCTTCTTTGTCAGTGAAAAGTCATATATTGACGGATCTTCTCTTAATACTGGCGTTGATGGCATTTATATTGACAATACTAACTCAGACAATCGCACATTTAATGTCTGGGGACAGGAAGTCAATGAAAACTATAAGGGTATCGTAATTAAGAATGGGCGTAAATTTATCCAGCGTTAAGGTCTATTTAAACTCATAAATTCCATAAACTTCAACTTTCATTTGCGAAAGTTGAAGTTTTTTATTAATTTTGCCATACCGAATAAAATCAGAACACCTCTCAAATATGGCAAACAGCGATAAATCAGAACCTCAAAACAACAGAAAAAAGGCTCATAAGCAAAATTCTTTAAAAATTTTAAGAAGAGCTCTTGCGATCGTAAGTATTCTTCTCATCACACCTCTTTTCCTTGACTTCACAGGCAGATGGCAAAGTCTTTTTGGCTGGATGGCAAAGATTCAGTTTCTTCCTGCGGTCCTATCTCTAAACGTTCTAATAATCTTAGCCCTCATTATCCTCACACTTTTTTTCGGACGGTTATACTGCTCCGTAATCTGTCCACTTGGCATCATGCAAGATGGTTTCGGATGGTTGGGCAAGAAAGCAAAGAAAAACCGATATACATACTCCAAACCTCTGAATTTCCTACGCTATACTTTCCTTGGTATTATGGTATTGGCAATTATTTTGGGAATCAACTCAATGGTTGCTTTGCTTGCCCCTTATAGTGCATACGGACGAATCGTATCAAACATTCTCAAGCCTATTTGGATATGGGGCAACAATATTCTCGCTTCTTGGGCGGAACAACATCAAAGTTATGCCTTTTACAATGTTGAATATTGGCAACATGGATATGGGGTCTTCATTGTTGCAGCAGTTACTCTCATAGTTTTGGCAATCCTTGCTTGGCAAAACGGCAGAACCTATTGTAATACAATTTGTCCTGTCGGAACTGTTCTTGGATTTTTCTCCCGTTTTTCACTCTTCCGGGTTGTCATCGACAAGTCAAAGTGTGTGAATTGTAATCTTTGCTCACGCAACTGCAAGTCGTCTTGCATTGACATTCCTAACCACAAGGTGGATCATTCTCGCTGTGTTTCATGCTTCGATTGTCTCGAAAAATGTAACAAGGGTGCTCTGTCATTCAAGTACGTAGGACTTAAAGGTGAGAATTCCATTTCAATTGATAAGAATGTTGATGGGTCTCGCCGTCAGTTCATATCTGCAGCGGCTATCATGGGCTCTGCAGCAGCACTGTCTGCGGCCGACAAGACAGTAGATGGCGGACTTGCTGCAATTGAAGATAAAAAAATTCCTAATCGAAAGACTCGAATAGCTCCTCCGGGTGCTATAAGCTTGAGAAATCTCAACGATCATTGCACCGCTTGTCAACTTTGCGTTTCCGCATGCCCCAACGGTGTGCTTCGTCCGATGACAGATCTCGAAAATTTCATGCAGCCTGAGTCATCTTACGAAATTGGATATTGCCGTCCGGAATGCACACGTTGTTCTGATGTCTGTCCTACCGGAGCTATCCGCCCAATTGATAATGTAGAAAAGTCTTCTGTCCAGATTGGACACGCAGTGTGGATTAAAGCAAACTGTGTGCCAATAACCGACGATGTAGAGTGTGGTAACTGTGCCCGACATTGCCCTACCGGTGCCATTACAATGATAGATTATGAAAATGGACACAAGATTCCTGCTGTCAATACCGAACGATGCATCGGTTGCGGCGCATGTGAAAACCTCTGCCCCGCTCGCCCATTCAGTGCTATCTATGTAGAGGGGCATGAAAACCATCGAATCATCTAACCAAAATAAGAATTATGAGCAACAATATAAGCCGTCGTGATTTCTTAAAACGACTCGGAATTGGATCCTCCATCGCAGGACTTACTTTGGCAGGATGTAAAAATGCCGAAAAGACAATTATATCTTCTCCTGAAACTATAGAGGGAGAAATGACTTATCGCACAAATCCCAAAACTGGAGAAAAGGTGTCTATCCTTGGCTATGGTTGCATGAGATGGCCTATGAAGCCTGTCGAAGGAGGCAAAGATGGTGAAGAGGAAATTGATCAGGAAATGGTAAATCGTCTTATTGACACAGCTATCGAAAATGGAGTCAACTACTACGATACATCACCTGTCTATTGTCAAGGAAAATCGGAGAAAGCAACCGGAATTGCATTGAGTCGACATCCTCGTGACAGCTATTACATTGCCACAAAACTCTCTAACTTCAATCCAGACACGCAATCCAAGGAAGCTTCAATAGCAATGTATGAGAACTCCAAGAAAGAACTTCAAACCGATTACATTGACTATATGCTTCTCCATGCTGTCGGAGGTGGAGGTTTAGAAAATCTCAATCAAAGATTCATTGACAATGGTGTCCTCGATTTCCTCGTGAAAGAAAGGGAAGCAGGAAGAATCAAAAACCTTGGTTTTTCATACCATGGAGATATAGAGGTGTTTGATTATCTCCTTTCAAAACACGATGAGTATAAATGGGATTTCGTCCAGATTCAGCTCAACTATATGGATTGGAAACACACTGCAGAAGAAGAGCCTCTGAATGTGAACGCCAATTATCTTTATAACGAACTTGCAAAACGAGGAATCCCGGCGGTTATAATGGAGCCTCTTCTCGGAGGACGCCTTTCAAAAGTGCCTGACAATATTGCCAATAGGCTTAAACAGCGTAATCCTGAAGAGAGCGTGGCCTCATGGGCTTTTCGATTTGCTGGAACTCATCCTAACGTGCTTACAGTCTTGAGCGGAATGACATATATGGAGCATTTGGAAGATAATCTCCACACCTATAGCCCACTCCGTCCTCTTACGGATGAAGATTTGGTATTCCTTCAGGAGACTGCAGATATTATGAAGCAATATCCCACAGTGCCATGCAATGACTGCAAATATTGTATGCCATGCCCCTACGGTATTGACATTCCGGCTATTCTTCTGCATTATAATAAATGCGTAAATGAAGATAATATCCCNACTTCAANCCAATCTCCAAAATACGCTGAAGCCCGTAGGGCATTTCTTGTCGGTTATGACCGTTCAGTGCCCAAATTGCGTCAAGCAAGTCATTGCATAGGCTGCCGACAGTGTGTCCATCATTGCCCACAGGAGATTGACATTCCAAAGGAACTTCATCGTATTGATGACTATGTTGAAAAGCTGAAACAGCAGACCATATAGTGAAAATCGAATCAATATGACATTAAGCATATCGTAAAATTTAAAATTTTCCATAAAATATTTGGCAAATTGACATTATTTGGTTAAATTTGCACTCGTGAAAAGTCGATCACCTTTTCAATAAGAAATTAAACATTCATACATCTAAAATACATAAAGATGAAGAAACACAATTTCTATGCAGGCCCATCTATTTTGAGCCAGTACACAATCAAGAACACGGCGGATGCCATCATCGATTTCGCTGACATGGGACTTTCGATCCTCGAGATCTCACACCGTAGCAAACAGTTCCAAGCTGTTGTAGACGAGGCGGTTGCTCTTGTCAAGGAACTTCTCGAAGTGCCGGAAGGATATAGCGTGCTTTTCCTCGGAGGAGGGGCAAGCCTTCAGTTTGCTATGGCTCCGATGAACTTCCTTAATACTAAGGCTGCATATCTTGACACTGGCGTTTGGGCGTCTAAAGCTATTAAAGAAGCTAAGCTCTTCGGAGAAGTTGACGTTGTTGCCTCTGGTAAAGACTCTCATTATACAGTAATTCCTACCGGTTGGACTGTTCCTTCTGATGTGGATTACTTCCACTATACATCCAATAATACTATCTACGGAACTGAGATCCGTAAGGATCCTGAAGTCAGCGTGCCTATGATCTGCGATATGAGTTCCGATATTTTCTCTCGTCCGGTCGACGTAAGCAAATATGATCTCATCTACGCTGGTGCACAGAAGAATCTTGCTCCTTCAGGTGTGACTATCTGTATCGTTAAGGATGCCGCTCTTGACAAAGTGAGCCGTGTGATTCCTACAATGCTCAAATATAAGACTCACGTTGATAAGGGAAGTATGTTCAATACTCCTCCCGTTCTTCCAATCTTCGCCGCTCTCCAGACTCTTAAGTATTATAAGAGCCTCGGTGGAATCCGTGAAATAGAGAAGATGGACATCGCAAAGGCTGAAAAGCTTTATGAAGCTATAGACTCAAGCAAGATGTTTGTGGCTACTGTCCAGGATAAGGCATCCCGCTCGATCATGAATGTTTGCTTCGTGATGAAACCGGAATATGCTGAGCTCGAAAAGGAATTCATCGACTTCGCTACTTCCAAGGGAATGATGGGTATCAAGGGACACCGTGACGTAGGTGGTTTCCGTGCTTCTCTCTATAATGCACTCCCAATGGAGTCTGTAGACGCCCTCATCGATTGCATGCATGAATTCGAATCCCTCCACTAACCCCTTAACCTTTTAACCTCTTAACCCTTAAGTTGAGGGGAGCGAAACTTAAATATAGACTATG
>WFLX010029675.1_pt1 | contig 22822 bp, 23 predicted proteins | sample 4967041 | NCBI WGS metagenome assembly WFLX01 (sample SAMN12857096, study PRJNA449069) | gut metagenome | isolation source: stool from male and female vole | host: Microtus ochrogaster | place: USA:Florida | collected 2017
AATCAACTTCAGGAATTGTAATATCAGCTTTGATCAATTTCTCTCTTCGGAGATTCTCAAGCAAATCCCGTGAAGCGTTTCTTTCCAAATGTGCAGCAATACATTGCTCACGACTAGGTGTATTTACTTCTCTCGTTTTTTTCTTGTTGAGCCATACGCATCTCCTACAGTGGAAAGCATCACATGTCTTGCAGATTGGAGCGTACTCCAGCTTAAACAAATGACTATTAGGGATGCTGAGTCCAATATATGGGTCTCCAATCGGAGTCTCTCCATCAAAATAGAATGCCGGGCAGATATAAAACTTGCCATCAGGAGCAAGAGTAATAGATTCAACACCAGCATTGCAGTTATTCATCGTTGACAACTGCATTCTATCCGTAAGAAGATTTGTATGGGACGATTTGCCTTGCGCAATTCGGTCTTGTATTGCAGTTGCCAATTTACCGAGACATTCCTTATAGATGGGAATCTCATTATCCTTAATAGCAGAAATGTCAGTAATTACAAGATTAGTTTGCGAAAGTTGTGCAATACGATCTATATTACTAAAGAACTGTGATTTGGACAATCTTAATAGACATGGCAAATCGATAGTTTCTTCTGCCAACTTCACGCCTTCAATTCCGCTATAAACAGTGACATCGGCATCTATGTCGTTGGCGACTATATCAGAATGGTCAACTTTATCAATGATAGCGTAGTATTCTTGCGGGAGTTCATAATTTGGGTAAACGAACTGAACCATAAGATTCTCTTTCATCGCCCAAAATAGACCTGCTTNAAGATCGGCAATAGATATGAGTTTGTGAGCATCACATCTATTCTCATAGAAGCAGAAGGATGTGGCAGTGTCATCTAATTGTATAACTAAGAATTTCAGCATGGCTCTATAGATTGTTTAGGTCTATTACGTTCAAACTCGTCACGATAACCTTCTAATTCCAGAAGTCGAAAAAGTTTATTCCAATAATAGTTATTGGCTCTTACTCTTGCTTTGTGCATTTTGCATATAGCAGTGGAACGCTCATAAATCGTGTTCGTTTGAGCTGCATCATAATTTTCTCCCTGACACCAAGCGCATCCACTCGCAACTTCACAATCTATACACTTTTGAGGAGACTGAGAAATACGATCTAATGAAAGGAATGGACGCAAAAGATTTTTGTTAATTCCTTCATGAATGTTACCGATAATTATAGGATTCTTGCTCCTCAATGAATACGCAGCAAAACGAGTACACGGATAGAAATTTCCGGCAGCGTCTACTGCCAACATCATTCCTGCACCACACCAGTTATTATTTTCAGTTACCGGGTCAAGTGGTTTTCCAATGTGTTCAGCAAAGAACGAGCAAGCATAATTTTCAAAATAACGATTTTTTATTATGGCATCTGCTAATTGAATGAGTTGGTCTTCAAATTTAGTATCGTCACCTTCATGCCACACATCTTCAAACACACAATTGATATTTACTTCATGAATACCAAGGGAATATAAATGTAAAACACTCTCGCAGATGTATGGAATATCCGCAGAACTAATTGTTACCTTAGTAGACGCCCCAGGGAATTGAGATAGCCACAATGGAATATTTTTTACAACATCATCGTAAGATCCCCTCTCCGGGCCATTGCCTTTCCATATGCGGTTAAGGTCGTGCTTCTTCCTTGTTCCATCGATTGTCAAGCCTATTGAAAGATGACTTTCATTCTTATTTATGAAGTTTTGGACTTTTGGGCTATCATAGTTAATTCCATTGGTTGAAAAAGAGAACCTATAGGAATTAAACCAATGATGATTGAGACGATACATCTCTGTTTTAATATAATCACAGATCTTCTCTATAAGGTCTATTTCAAGGAATGGCTCACCTCCGATAAAATCCCAAATAACTGATTCTTCAGGGAATTCATCTTCATGTGAAAGGATATAATCAATCGTTGACTTAGCCACTGGCCAAGACATACGCTCTTTCTCGTTTTTGCCAACAAGATAGCAATATTTACATGCCAGTTGGCAGTCTTTAGTGACAATAAACGTAATGTTCTTTGTCTGACCCTCCTGCCAACTGGGTTTTATTGTTTTTATTTGACTACTTTGTTCCAAGGCTGTGACAAGTTGTGTAGCAGTCCCCGCTACAAGTTTTTGAACACATCATGCTGCACGAGCCTGTGCATCCNCCACCGCAACCACCTTTAGTTACATTGACGCACTGTGCAACACAACTACCTGCACATTTACCGCTGCATGAACCACCACATGATACACGGCACTGTCTTCCACAACCACCAGAACAGGTATTCTCACAGCCATTGCCACAACTGCTTGTGCAGCCATTNCCACACGCNCCGGAGCAATTGTTAGCACACGCCTTGGCACATGCAGTAGTGCATTGTCCAGAGCAATTAGTGCTACATGACGACCCTGTACATCCTCCTGAGTTATTGGATGAATCCTTACAATTTGCTGAACAGCTGGAACTACAAGAAGAACCGGTACATCCTCCAGAATTATTTGAAGAATTCTTACAATAGGAGGAACAACTGGAACTACATGACGACCCAGTGCATCCACTTCCAGAGTTGTACGAAGAATTCGCACAGTAAGAAGAACAGGAGCTTGAACAGGATGAGCCATAACAACCGGTGTTGCTATTATTACCGTTCAAAGCACGCTCCAACTCCTCGTTGTCTTCATCGCATGATGACAAAAGACTGGGCATGACACCCACTGCGAGAATTGGTAGAACTCGCTTTGCAGATTTTTTGAAAAAATCTCTTCGCGACAAGAGATTCTTTTTATCTTGTTCCTTCATATAGGTCTTGTATTATTCGTTGATACTTGAAACAGAATCCGGAGATAAAGCTTCGATTTTATGTTCTATTTTGCCAGCATTTACTTTTAATTGTCCTTTCAATGAAAGTCGATAATAATGGAGAGCTTTATCCTTGTCAAATTCTCCTGCTAAGCCTTGACTATATATATCGCCAAGATATTCGTATGATTTTGTAAGTTCATGGGGCATTATTACGACAAAGTCATCGTTTGTTTCAGCTATTTCATAGGCCTCACGGGATTTATCCAAGTATTTAAGAGCCTTTGAATAATCCTGCACCTCGTATATTTCATCAAAGTATATTTCACCAAGAAGAAACGTCGCCTTTTTAGACCCTTTTGCATCAAGATGCTCCAAACACTGTATTGCTAAATCAGTTGATTCCGGTGTATGTTCTTTCAACATATTACCAATCCCAGCCAGAGCTTCGTCCTCTGACAGAGTANCATTCATAACATTATTGAATTGCCTTTTATTCTGATAAGACGTTGAATTAAAATACCAAACGCCTCCACCTATNAGAGCAACAAANAGTATANCTATGATACCATAGTATCGATTGCCATTTTTAAAGGAAGTTTTGATAAAACTGCACAGTAAGGAAACACCAAATATTACAAATATGAATGGCGCAATCAAACCTTTTACTCTAACGAAACCACCTCCGTTAGAAAAGAAGTCTGATAGTAGGTAAAACAAGCCGATGGCAATCCCGAAGCAAATTAAGGCTAGCCAAAGTTTTATGGTTTTAATAAGAAATTCTTTCATCTTTTATGTCCTAACTGACCGAATTTGTATGATAGAGTACCTAATACGGCGATGTTATTGAGGGTCTGGTTACATGTAGATGACACTTCCGTGAAATCATATTCAACATNGCAACCGATAGCAAACTGCTTCCATTCAATTTGGAACCCGCCTCCAACACNACATNGGAAATCCGCAGTCCAAGAGTTAGAATACGTTTCCNATTCATTTAAGGGAAAACCTAATGAAAGACCTCCCTTGACAACAATGTTCAAAGGAATATCAAATGGTTCGGCTGCGATGCGATAACCAAATGGGTAAATTCGAGCGTGGAAATAGTTCATTCCAAAATCAGCGGCACCTTTCTTATCGTATCCTAAAGCGAGCTCTGAATACCAGTTCTTAGGGANAAAGCTGANATTATCTTCAAAATACAATTGTNCAACAATATCAAATGANTAAGATAGNTCTCCGTTCACATCTCCATCACCCCAGATGAAATTAGAATAACCCACACCGCCTTGAACTGCAAAGTAAAGGTTTAACTTGTCTGTAAAAGATGAGCCTAATACCAGTGGTGTTGGAAGTTCCGGAGCTGTTTTCGGAGAAGCCACAACAATAGGCTTGTCTTCCGGTATCTCCTCTACCACTTCGACGACTTCCTCAACTTCCTCATGTTGTTCAACCACCTTCTTGGGAAGTTCAGTTATATATTTAGCACTCACATAGCCGTAGCCTTTGTTGAACTCGATCTTTGCCCATCCATTTTGTATGGAAAGGACTGTGACTTCTTGACCGCTACGCAATGTCCCAAGAACAGCTCCGCTGGTAGACGGAGTACGCCGAACATTCAACCGAGAAGCTGAAGATACTTTATAATTCGTTTCAGCAAATATCAGAAACGATGTACAAAGGCATATAGCAGCTGATAGTAGAAAACGTCTCATAAATATTTAGTGTTGGTTTATCCTACCGTAGTTTCGTAAGTGACTTTTATGACAACCACCTTGTTTGCCTTCTTGTCATATATCACATAGAATCCAAGAGATGACTCCGGTAACTTATATATGTTTGATATGATCCCATCCTTCTCAACACAAGAGGCGGGCTTAATAACATTCTTGACTATATCTTCATAAGAGAATCCATAGAACTCCTCCTTCTTCTTTCCTTTGAACTTACGCATCTTAATTAAAGACACTTCGGTATTGGAGTTATATGATACAGTAAATGTTTGCTCATCTTGAGAAATGAGAATTTCACATTTCGGGGTGGTATCATTAGGCGTTAATACGCTCCCTATTTCCGTCAGTGAAATCAAGCCACATGTTTCACCATTTACAATAATCTCATCTGCTTTGAGAGTNATAGTCTTCNCTGGATTATCATAATCTTTGCATACNATGGCTTGGAAGTTAGGNATCTGATGNGTAATCTCGGTAATAACNCCATCAAAGTCTCCTTCATAATCCATAACACCTGCATTATCGCACAATGTAAAATATNCGCCTTTTGAGTTATTGAAATTCAGGATNGTNGTCATTCCNCCAACGATAGTCTCCCCATGAGCTTTCACTTTCTTCAGTTTTGCAGAATTGGCTTTAGCCATAATCTTGGCAAAATTACTACCGTGGTAACGGAAGAATTCATTGAAAACATGCTCCGAACCTCTGAAAATTTCCAAAGTAACGCCCAATGAGTCGGCTGAGATTATGTATGGACGTTCCTGAGGCAAAGAGCTATTTGTTACTTCAATTGTTATAGACTTAGTCTCTTTTTTACACGTGAAAGGCTTCAATGTCGATGCAGTAGAATCCTGCATGGCATTCTGCATAGCTCCGATGATTGCCTTGCGTGGCAACTTATTTTTCACTTGTGCAGTCGCTCCACAATTGAATATAAGCGACGCAACAATGATTGAGATTATTTTTATAGTTTTCATTTTATTATCCTCCTATATATGTAATGTTCCATCCTTTGTCCCAAGCCTCTTTAATGTACTTCTCAGGGTCTTCAGATGATTTAATGAATCGTGATTGTCCGGCAGATGAACTATCAGAAGTAGTAGACATAATGCAGAAGAACTCACCTCCACCGTATTCTAATGCTGTGATAATATAGCCTTTGTCCCAGTATTCCTTAATTTTCTTGCCTATTTCATCAGCACTATTAGCCCACATATAAGATTGGCCATCTAAATTAGAGCCTTTACTAACAACCACTGTCCAGAGACCGGATTTACAAGCAATGCTTGTTATACGGTATCCTTCGTCCCATCTTTGTTTAATCCAATCCTTCAAATTGCTCCAAGGAGCAGCACAAATCTGTTGGTCGGTTATTCCAGTGTTTTTAGAAACCACAACAAGAAAGTTGGAATCGCTGGAAGCCAAAGAAGTGATCATATATCCTTTAGCTTTTTGTTCCTGTACATAATCGTCTGGCCAATTCGATGCAATTTTATAAGATTGGTCTGTCCATTTAACTCCTTTGTTCATAGCATAGAACCATCCGCGAGAAGTCCATGCTACTGATGTTATATACCTGTCCTCATTCCAGTATTTTTTCACTGTTTCTGAGTCAAAAGAATTTCCAGAGCCACATGAGCGCCATGCCTGATTAGTATATCCGGAATTAGAAGACGTAACAATTATTGTAGTTTGGGAGAATGCCGCTAATGACACTCCCAGAAACATAATGGTCCAGAGCAATTTATATTTAAAGATCTTTACCATTTGATTACAGGCATATCATTAGAGAAGTTACCCCACATGACTGGATGTTGCTTATCACGACTGAGTTTCTTCACGTTCTTACTTACAAAGTTGAATATCTCCTTGGCGGTAATGGTTCGGTCTCGATTTTCATCTGCCTTACCACTCAAACCATCTTTAAGACAAATAGTAAAGAAACCATTAGTCATATCCCGCCTTTCGATTGATGTTTCATTGTCTCTGGACGAAAGGAACAACATTACATTTGAATCAGAGTTTTCTTCTTTAACTTTACGTTTACCTTGACGCATTTTACCTGAAAAACAAGCGTCGGCAAAAATCATTTTGTTTTTGCACCTACTTGTTCCCATCGCTTCACGAATTAAGCTATACGGTAATTCCCCATCATAAGCTACAAAACCGCCTTTATAACCATGACCACTGAAAAAGAAGATTATTATATCATCAGTGCTTGCATGGTCAAAACGTGCGTGAATTTCAGATAAGATAGCTGCTTTGGTTGCTTGTTCATCAATAAGTATAGCTGTCCCGGAGTTACCGTTTTTATCTATGAGGTTTTTCATTGTGACGGCATCCTTGACAGGAAGATTTAATTTGTTGATGGGTTTGGGATAATCCCCTATGCCCACTGACACAAGTAGCACTTTGGCTTGTGCTTCTTGTGTAGTGAGCGTTAGAGCTGCTATTATAATACGCAATATGTAACGAATGATTGGGTTCATTATGTTGATCTGTTATGCAAGGTCCACAGGATCTGCGTCATTAACGTAGTCAGGAAGATTATCGTTTGAAGCATAATATTCTTCAACCTCATTTCCTGTTCCGCCACCGTTACCGCTTGCTTGTGCAAGATCTTGGAACTGCGACACGGACATGTGCTGATCTGAGATGTCAGTAATCTCGTTTTCTTCAAGTTGACCGTTTGAGTTAAGGTCAGCAGCCATAAGCTCAAATTCACCGTCTTGACCGTCCACATCGATGAAGTAGACAGCCTGACCATTGATGCTGGCGGCTCCAATGTTTGAAACAGAGCCATCTTCGTGCTGAACTTGTTCTACTCCCAGGACTTCAACTGTCAAATCGTCTTCGCTTGGTTCCTCTGTTACGGAACTTGAAGAAGAGTGTGGTTGGGTTGAATGATGAGCGTATGTGTTAGTTGTATGAGAATGAGAAGTGTCTACGCCGGTTGACTGTGCAACAAACTCGTCTCGTTGAGCGGGGGACATAGCGTTCCATTCGTTGGCATAGTAAGTACCATATACATTCCCATGCCATACGAAACATCCTCCAGCTCCGACTTCTGCACGTGCGGCAGCGAAAGCTTCATTGAACGACATTCCGTCGTTAACCCCATGAGCCACATTGCCGTGAGCGCTAACGGTAGAATTTGTGGTCTCAGTTGTATTTGCTGTCTCTTCAGTAGCTTCTTCAACCTCAGTCTCGGAAATTTCTTCCGATACGTCTATAGGAGTTGCAGTTGCAGCAAATGTGCCTGCACCTCCGAGGAGGATGCCTGATATGCCACCGATAGTGACTTCTTTCCAGTTCACGTTTCCCTTCTTGGGGGTTTCAGTTATAGTCTCGTTAGTTGCCATGATTTATATGATTTAATGTTTATGATTCGTTTCGATGATGCAAAATTAAACTGCAATCATCCCGAAATCNNACATTTTCATTCGTATTGTNTGAAGGGTATAGTTTAANNCACGAGAGTCCTCTTTTTGAATGNTTNATTCTGATAATTACAGTTACAAATCCCACATTTCTTGCGGGATTTGATGGTATCGTATGGAGTGAATCCCAAAAAATGCTTACATTTTGGATTGGGACATAAATAATCCTCCTTGAACTGCTCATCCAACTCTCTCTTCTTTATTATAAATGAGTCATCCGTTCGATTTCCCTTCATATAGAAGTAAATGCCCATTCCTAACGCACCTACTACAAGTACGGCTCTCAACCATGGTGGAATAGGGAAAGACGGCATTACCGATGGAATAATTACACAGAGCATAGACACTTGTGATACGATGCCCTGTAGTTTCTGTTGGTTCTGTTTCTTCTTATCTTACAGTTGAAGCCTCAAAAGAGCCTTGTCGTAACGTTCCCAGACTCTCCGAAGGTGTTTTATTGAATAAGATGGCTGATAACCGATAAGTTTAAGGATTTTAGGAATATTGATACGGTATTGGTCTTCGCCAAGTTCCACTACGCTGTTCATCCCAATTTTGCATGACTCAACATTCTCTCCATTGACATAAGTAACATTCATTTCATTGAGGTTTTCTAATCTCATTCCATTCGTACTTATGACAATTCGGCAATGTCCGGTAGAATTAGCCGGGTCAAAGCGTGTTACTGTATTGGGAACGTTATTCCCAACATCAAGTCTATATGGTTTCCCATCTGCGACAACAATCAATTGGTTGCCTTGTGGGTCTCTTCCTAAAATCAATTCCATCTCACTTAAACATATTGACAATTAATATATGTTTCAACTNTTTNANNGCATNTTTNCCGATNGACAGTTGAAATGAAAAGGNCGCNCNNTCACTCANGATTNCTGACTGNNGTAANGTGTTGATTGNATANAGATGACGAAGNTTNATAATNTANTTCNTCCNGACTCGTGCAAAGATGGTGGCATTCTCTTTTAGATGCTCACTCAAATACTTCTGCATTTGTGCGAGATTCGTACAAACAACTCCTTTCAATTCGTTTATAGAAACGATATTGGTATAGTTGCCATCAGCCTCGAAATATACTATATTTTGTATATCAAGGCGTAACAACTCGTCACGAGAGTTCAGATATAGATATTTTGATTGAGTTTTGTCCATTATCTATTGTCAAATTTTAGATCAGTGTGCCCAATCGTTATTACATCTCCAAGATCAAGAAAAACTTTTTCGCCTTCTCTCAATGGTTTTCCATTCAGTCTAACCGGATTCGCTGCGTTCAATACCTTCATTATGTAGTCGAATCCATATTCGTCTGCAATAATGCTAATGGATATAGATCTGCGACTAATTGTATCATCACCGCGAAGAGAAATATCGCTTGGCTCATCATCGTCATCTCGTCCCACTATTGTAGTGCCTTCCGATAATTTGTATCGTTCAGCTACCAAACCTAAGAACTTCTTCCTTGTCAGAAATATGGGTTCTCTTAGGCGCGACGTCTTCGTTTTAGACTTATAGACATCTTTTTCATCGTCCTCACCGGGAATCCCGTCGTAATGTTTGGCGCGATCATGATTCTTCTTATAAATAGTTTTGTTCTTATTTACCTTTTCCTTCTCTTCCTGTTTAGAATCCTTTTCTTGCGTTCCACCAGAGTGGTTCTCTTCTTTATTTGACTGTGCAATCGAAATGAAAGAGTAAGTCTGTGGATCTTTGGTTAAATCAAAGAGAACATGGAGATTCTTCTTACATGCCGGGCAGGTAAGTTTACATTGAGGCTGGTTTTTCTTTTTCTGTATTTGTATGACAGTGCCACAATGCACACAAATCAAATCTATGATTACCTTAGTATCCATATAACTATATTGTTTTGGTGAGAACTTTTGATTTCTTGTAATAGATTACACGTACCCCCACTATACTAATCTCGTATAGAAGATAGAGGGGAAGTGCCACAATAATCAAAGTAAGAATATCGGGGGGCGTGATAATTGCCGCAATGACAACGATCAGTATGAAAGCATGGCGTCGATAAGCAGCCATAAGTTTATTGTCCACAATGCCCATCTTTGCCAATGACAGTGCTATTATTGGCAATTGGAAGACTATACCCATCAAAATTGTCAAAGAAACAAAAAGTGACATATACGAGTCAAGCGTAATCAGTGCCTTCACGTCAGGAGAAACACTGTATGTAGCAAGAAACCGACAGGAAATCGGGAATAGAATCCAGTAAGAGACAAGCATCCCGAGAAAGAAAAGAAAGTATACAAACGCAAGCATGCGATAGGCATACTTCTTTTCTTTTTCATATAAGGCTGGAGCAATATATCTCATCAAATCATAGATTATATAAGGAGACGCAAGCATAATACCCAAATAGAAAGACACAGATAAGTGGGCCATAAATTGGCTTGAAATATCTGTTGTTACAAGTTCTATATTTCCGGGATATATATTTGAATTTATACCGATTGCGGTTAATGCCCTACGTAGAATATCAAATGTTATAAAATCTGAATCACAAGGGCCGAGAAGAAATCTAAACACAGCGTCCTTAAAACAAAAGACAACGATCATTAAGACGACAATTGCACATGACACCCTTATGAGCACCTTTCTTAATTCATCAAGATGCTCACCAAATGTCAGTTTCCCCGTCGACTTNCTTGACATGCTTATTTCTTCNGTGTTTCGCTTTCTTCNGGCAGTTTNACTTCGTTGTCTACGACAGGTTTNTCTTCTTGGATAGNNTCATTCATACCTTGTTTGAATGAACGGATNCCCTGACCGAGACCCTTCATGAGTTCCGGTAGTTTCTTCCCTCCGAAAAGGAGAAGCACAAGTGCGCCGATTAGAATCAGTTCTGTTGTGCCAATCATACATGGCACCAACGCTATTATATTACCAAGCAACATAGTTGTAGTAGTTGAAATAATTGAAATAGTTAAAGTAGTTGTTATAGTTATTGTAGTTGTAGTAGTTACCATAGCTTGAGTAACTACTATAGCTGTAGTAACTATAGTAGCTGCGATAGCTTGAATAGCTAGAGTAACTGCTATAGCTGTAATAACTATAATAACTGTAGTAGCTATAGTAACTTGTGTAGCTACGATAGCTGTTGTAGCTCTTGTAACTCTTGTAACTGTTGTACGAAGAGTAAAAGCTGTTGTAGGCTATCAGAGGCATTTTGTCGTCTTGGTTGCGGTTACCAGCGAGTACCTCGGAAGGCACTACGCTCGCAACAGAGGCTGCCGCAGCCATCTTGCCGATGCGTTTTAGGGCATCGCGTCGATTGATTTTTTTCTTCTCGTCCATGTTCTATCGAGTTAAGATTGTCATTGCTATATCAACGATTTTATTTTCATCGAATGAGTTCATACAGTGTTGTTCTTCCCCCTTGGGACACTGTGTGGAGTAGTTATCTGACACGTGTGGTCCCAGACATTTATCTGCAAGTTCACATTTCGAGGTGTCTGCCTTTAGGCAAAAATGACCTTTATAGCCGTATCTTTCCGGTTCAGTCGGTCCAAAAAGTGCGATTGCCGGTGTATTTGCCAGTTTTGCAGCGTGCATAATGAAGTTATCAGGGGTTATAACCAAATCAGCTTTCTTCAACAGTTCACATATCTGAATCGGCGTTGTTACACCGAGCAGAGAATATGCTCCTCTAATTGGAATGTCTCCGTAACCACCAACTTGCATTACAAAGCATTGCTGCGCAAGTAATTTTTCAACTATTATGTGCCATTTTATGGGGTGCATCATTTTACGCGGACTTTCCGAGGAGAAAGATATCACTACATTTTTTCTACCCCATGGAATTGTATCAAGGAGAAGTTTCGTTGCTTCCGATTGGGATGTTTTCGGTAGATATAATTCATCGCATTCGTTGTCCTCAATACCAAATATTTTGAGAACAATTGAAAGAGATTTCGTATCAACATTATTGAAGTCCGGGCGGCTCCAATAATCATTGCATATGATGACCGCATCTTCAGGCGGATTTCCAATTTCTTCTATAGCCGGATGCGCGACGAAGAATTGGGTATAATGAGTGCGACGACTAAGATGAAACTTCTTGCCGTACTTATCATATGACTTCTTAAGGGCCGTTGACAACATCAGAATGTCACCAAGCCCTCCAACCGGATCAATCCAGAGAGAAGTATCCGAATATAGAAGTGATTCGTTGAGATATTCTAGTCTTTCGCTCATTTGTTTTTTCGTTGGGGTAGTTTAAGACCTGTAATTGGTTCAAAATACTTTTTCAAGAAAATCTTTCTTGAAAGACATTGGTCAGTCTTTCGGATGAAGTCCTTATGCCCATTGTAGGCATCCAAGGGACAACCACCATGGCAGATACGCCAGTATTCACATCCTTTGCAATCAGTGTTAGGAAGAACATTTACTCGATTGTCAATCATTGCACGTTGCTCGTCGGCAAAGATTTCCTTTAGAGACTTGTCTTTCAGATTTCCATACAGTAGAATGTCCCAGTCGGCAGCACGACCACATTGAGCCGTTTCTCCATCCGGTCCAAGATAGAGGTGCAATCCACACGTGGGAGAGTCGCAGCAACCGAGACAATCGTAGTCTGAAGTATAATGCTTCAGATATGTGTCAAATGGGTCAATATGCTGATACCGACTTCTATGTTCCCACCATTCTTTAAAAATGGCGCCAAGGAAGTCAGCGAACTCCTCTTGTGTGATGGCGGTATCCAGTGATTCCTGTGCAGCATCATCATAAACCAAAACCGGGTGTATGTCGAATCCACCTTTTAGTTTAAGATTTGACAGGTGATAGAAAACCTCCAACGGTTTATCGAGAACTTGCTTGGTTACAACATAAATGAATCCCCAAGTTATACCATTCTTGTTAAGCAGATTAATGCCATCAAAGAACTTCTTGTTATACAATCTGCTATCTCGAACTTTCCCTAGTCCACGTACTCCATGAATAGGTTCATAGCTTGTACCAATCACATGGATTCCCATCTCGAGAAACACGTCAAGGAATTCCTGATTCATCATTGTGAGATTCGACTGAACTGCGAACTTCAGCCTATCTTTAGTTTCTGAACAAATTTCCTTCGTATATTGCAGTGCAGTTTTGTAAAGTTCCATCCCAGCCATACAAGGTTCACCCCCATGCCAAATAACACGGATTTCCTCATTAGGACATTCCAATAAATACTCATTGAAACGTTCAAATACAATCTTCAACAAGTCCATAGGAATTGTACGAGGCTTCTTGCGATGAACTACATCACAATAAACGCAATTTGCATTGCAAGCTTCAGTCGCTTTGAATATTATAGTTGGCATCTCTGAGTATTTTGTTGTTGAAGTTTGGTTTTGTGAAACTCGATCGCTTCCAATAATTCAGACATTACTTCTTTACAGTTCTCAGTGGTAGTTCCATCCTTATGAAGGAAATGACCCATGCAAATTCTGAAGGCTGGACAAAATGTACAAGAGTGAGAATCAATAAACCACTCTTGCCATTTGAGAGAATGTGCTTCCGCAGCCTCAGCAAAAGCCTCAGATTTCAGATGCGGATACTTTTCATTCAAATATCTACCCTCTTTGAGCTCCGTTTCCGAAAAGGCCATATTCAAATCCTTATCTATGTGAATATATCTTTCCGGATTAACAAACTCTGAAAGAATTGGACTTACATAACTTTCCCCATCATAGTATTTTTCCAGAGTAGCAAAAGGTTCAATAGGGGCATGTGGCATCGTACCATAGAAATAGTACGTTATAAGGTCCAATACGGGTTCTCCCAGTTGCGATCTTGGAGTGAGTCTGATGCCTGAATGAATCCCAAGTGAAGAGAGTATTTGAGCATCTTTACATGCCTGCTGCTCAGTGGCAGTAAACATCACAATCACATTTAGACGCTTCAAAAGCTCTATTTTGGATAAAACATTTCGGAATTGGCCGAGACGATTGATATATAGAATTATAGGTGTTCCACCCCAAGAAGGATTAATATCAATCGTTTCCAGTGAAGCATATTCATTACTGTAGACAAACGCATCTATCTTTGTCGTCTCATCTATATTCTTTTGTATATTCAGAATGTCATCAAGATTGTTTATCTTAATGACCAAAGCTCGACCCTTCAAGCGTTCCTCAATAGGCCAGTTATACTCACATACAAATACGTGAGTATTGGGATTCTTATTTGATCGGATAAACTTGTGCATTGCGAATATTTGCTTCGTTAACGAATTTATTTAGGCAGTGCGACAAACACCCTCCGGAGCATAAATCCTTCTGGCGATAATCGCAATAATCACATTTCTCATATAGTCCCCCGACTTCAATTCGTACAGACTTGTGAAACTGATCAAAGTATTCACATAGTTCCCTATGATTTTGAAAATCAAACAGAGATTTCTTGTTGTAAGAAGAAAGAGGGAAACATGACCAAACTTCCAAATCTGGTCCAACATCAATCGCTGACCCACATCGGAAATTCACATGCCCGAACGTATGCTTAAACAGTTTACCAAGTTCCTCATCGGTGAAGATACACATTGGCATACCACAATCAAATCCGAGATGGATATCAAATGCTTCCAAAGTAGGAAGATATGCTATCATCTCTTCGGCCATTTGTCGCATTTTTTCGGGCTGGATGCACATATTTTTCTTTCCGGGAATTGGATGTGCAAGCCCTAGTCGGATATGCCGCTGTAAGCCGTATTTATTGATTGTATTAAGTGCATAAGAGTAATCAAATCNCAACTTGTATACATTGATGCTTAAAGTTGTGAATCTTGCAAATGCGCTCATAAAACGTCCGATGGCTTCGTTCTCAGAGAACGGAGTCTCTTTAGGATTGTTTAAGTTCACGACAAAGGAGAGCATTGCGGGGTCAACTCTTTCAAGCTTGTCAATCGCATCAACAAGCACTTTCTCACTCACCACCCCCGAGGTAAATACAGTGACGTGCATACCTCGACTAATGATATAGTGAATAAAATCGACTATTTCAGGATGAAGAAATGGCTCACCACCGAGTAATGAAATATTTGTATCGCCTCCAGACTGAAAAAAGTCGACGATATAGATAAGGTCTTCCCATTTGAGAATGTCCTCTGGCGGAGCATCGTGCATATGCTTTCGTGCAAAGCAATAAGGACACGACCTAATACATTTTTGAGTTAAAAGAATATTTGGCATATTTGATTATACGTTGTTAAGATTGTCTTGAGTTACAATAATTGACTCTATCTCGTACTCTCGTTGTTTAGATGAATTTATCTCAGAGAGTTGCTGAGAAGTATTCAGAATAAAACGAGTCAGTTCTAGCGCTTTATTAATTGAGAATAAGTCACACCGGATGTTCAACGGAGGAAGTTCTTCCCAATTATTACCGTTCTGTATTTGAACTCCTCTCAAAAGTCGCCCAAAAACTGTTTCCTTTTCAAGAAATACACAATTGTATGTTATATCTCCTGTGTCGTTTATGTTTATACGTCTTATATCACTTCCAAGAATCTGATAAACATAGGGGTCGAAAGTCCCGTTCTGCGACCTGCTGTATCCTCCCATTATGCCTATTAACTCAAGCCCATTATCTAATATTTGCTTCTTAATGTATGGCATAAATTCGTATATTGGAGGGACTTCGTCAGGCCAATTATTCATCACCTCTTCAAGTAGAGGTTTCAACTTTTCGTTGTACTGATACTCATCTACCTGATGAAAAACTAATGCATACCGATTCCAGAATTGTATAGTATGAGGATGACCGGCTATATTGAGTTTTTCAATATAGTCTTCACCTGACCTCTTTACACAATGATAATAAGAATCATTGTCAAGTGTGGAAATGACAATGCCATCNGGTGTATAAACTGTTGCTATCATACTTACAGACAAAGTCTAAATCCGAATGGAGCCATTGCGGTTGAATACGTTGCACTTCCTCGGCTCGTAGTTCTCACTGATGCTTTATCGCCTCCAAAATAACCACCTCTAAGTACCCGTTGACTCTTGTCAATTTCTGGGTCGCCGGTGTTGTAGTTGGTATAGATATCCTGACACCATTCAATAACATTCCCACACATATCATAAAGACCGAAAGAGTTTGGTTTCTTCAAGCCCACATTATGAAGTGTATTACTACTGTTACCGGAATACCAAGCGTATTCATCAGGCAGGTTGCCGCCAGCGAATTTAGTAGTTTTGTCAGCGATTGTTCCATCTGAGTTCAATGTTGCTTTTGCGGCATACTCCCATTCAGCCTCTGTAGGGAGACGGAAGTTACGACCTGTTATTCGGTTTAATTTCTCAATGAATAACTGACAATCCTCCCAGCTCACATTATTAACCGGATAATTATCATTTACAATTGTTGATGGGTTGTTATTCATTAGCACAGTCCACAATTTTTGCGTAACTTCATGTTTACCCATATAGAAATCTCCAACTTGTCTAGTTTTAGCAGGTTTCTCGCTTGCATCCGCATAAGCATCGTTGGGGTCATCACATCCAAGTTTGAATGTGCCACCGGGAATCTTCACCATTTCCAAGTGAATACCGTTGATTGTGAAAGTGTCTACTTGCTGAACATACCCTTTGGCAATATCTTTATCATCTCCTCCTTTAGATGTAATTAAGCCACTATTAAACAAATAGAATATAACACCTCCCACTGCTACAGCAATAAGCAGTATCAAAGGTAGTTTTGAGTGAGTATTATTCTCCTTAATGCGTTTAGTTTTCTTGCTTGGGTTAACCTTTGGACGCGGTTCATCAGGCAATGTTGAAGATGCCAACATTTTGCCAATCTCTTCAGCAGTAGGTCTATCTTCTTTATCTGCTTGCATACAAAGCTCAGCTATACGCCGAACTTTGTCATCTTGAATTTCTGAAAAATCAACTTCAGCCCCTTCATACTGTAATTGACGACCTGTAGACAATTCATCAAAAGGCATACTGCCGGTTGCAAGTTCATAAATAGAAATGCCAAAGGAGAATATATCACCTTTCCTATCAGGTTTTCTATCAGCTTTTTTTGATGAGAATTTCTCTGGTGGAGCATAAGCTTCAGTCATACTTGTTCCTTGATTTTTCAAGTTAACGCTATGACTGAGTTTTGTCTTAGTCTTACTGCTGATACCGAAGTCGCTCAAGACGTAAGTAGTTTCACCTCCACTATGATCTATCAGGATATTCGCAGGTTTAATATCTTGATGTACGATACCATTCTGATGAAGATACTTCAAACCGTTCGTGATTTGAACAATGGATGCAATCAACTCATCAGTGTCCATCTTGCCGATCTTCTTATCAAGGCTACCACCATCGCAATACTTCATTACGAGATATGGAATATTACCCCAACTATCAAAATGCTCAGCCTTCAAGATGTTCGTATGGTTGAGTCCTTGCATACGAGTATACTCTTCAGAGAGGCCATTAATGCCATCCTCATCAAGATTAGTGTATATCTTCAGTGCGACAACAGTATTCGTTTTGTTATCAATAGCACGCCATACATCGGCGAAGCCTCCTACACCAATTAGTTTTTCAAGAGTATATCTTTCATGAAAGATATCTCCTGCCTTAAATTTATGGATTGATTTATTATCTGACATGATTTTTATACGTTCTGATATATTGGATCTTCCATTGAATTTCCATTCCCGTGGCCATTTCCGGAGCCACTTCCATTTCCGGTTCCATTTTCATTACCAACGCCTCTTCCTGGAGGATTAACCGGTTGTCCACCTCTAATAGGCTCGACATCGTAGGCTTTATATCTCTTAAGTGCCGCGTCCGCATTCTTAGAAGCCGCATTGATTTCTTTAAGAACTTGTTTTTGTTGAGGACTCAAGCCTTTTACGTCAGGCAAGGTATTAAGATTGCCGGCATTAATTCTAAAGTCTCTCAACGCATTTGCTTCCGCACTTGTAAAATGAGCTCGTTTTCCTGCATTCTGGATAAACTGATTGATTGTACCTATCGAATTATAGGTATTTCTCATTAAGTCCAAATATCCTTGGGTAACTTGGACTGGCTGATTTACATCTTGAGAAGGAATAGGTATCTGTACACTACCACTGTTGCTCTCATTCCCACTATTATTTTGTGATGGCTTGTCTGGCTTGNTGGGTTGAGGNTTATTGGGTTTGTNTGGTGTCGANGGAGNNGGCACNGNCTGTTCCNGCNNAANATNTTGNTTNNCATTGNCANNTNAGNTGNCTNNTTGTTGANGNCNTTCGGGTTGCTNAACATTAAACTCTTGATTGGAAGATTCACCTATTTTTTTATCACGAGAGAAAAACCAAATTATTCCAATAGCTACTATTGCAACTATTGCAACAATCATAATGTATTGCTTATTAGTCTGCCAAAAGTTTGGTAAAACATTGGTATCCTTTTCAATGGGTTTGTTTTTACCGACCACTGGCTTAGGTTTGCCTTCGTCATATCCTACAGCCTTACGAGTAGGAGGAAGTCCTCCATCAGTAATACAGGCAACTTCAATAGTAGCATTATCCGACCAACCTTCTTGTTCTCCTTTAGCCCAAAGTGCCTTTAGTGCATCTTCTGAAGATGTACAGTTATCCGCTAAGATGGTTTCAATTTGCTCATCATTGAGCAATCCACATAAACCATCGCTACAAAGCATGAATACGTCGCGGCGGTGAATTGGATAAATTTTTATTTCGGGATTAGCCGCCTCTCCACTATCGCCCAAAGAGCGAGTAATAATGTTCCCGTCGGGATGATCAAAAGCTTCATCTTCCGATATTTTCCCATCATCAACCAATGACTGTACGTAGGAATGGTCATGAGACAGACGAACTAACGAGTTTTGAGGATTATAACAGTAAATTCGGCTATCTCCACACCAGCCGCAATAAGCTTTTTCACCGAGTAGCCACACCAAGACAATTGTACTACCCATACCTTCCGACTCCTTATGGTCTTTCGCATAGGTCTTAACAATTTTATCTGATTCTATAATGGCATTCCTGATGAAAGCTGTAATAGCCTTATCATCTGATAATATGTCTGATGGAATATTTGCGAACTTTGACTTTATTCCCTCAATTACGAACTCAGAAGCCTTTTCTCCAGATTTCATACCTCCCATGCCATCTGCAACGACTAAAAGGGCCCCTTTCGAAGATAGTTCAACATCGCTATCGTTACCAATAGTCGATACATCACCTATTTTATCAAGATTTGGGCAAACCCAGAAATTATCTTGATTTTGGGTTCGACCAGCCTTATCGCACTTAGCTGCTATATTAAATGTAATTCGGCTCATCTTATTTATACTTATCTTGTTTAGTTAAAAAATTCTGAATATAATCTCTAATGCCCTCTTTGGTGCAGATCATTTCTTTTGAATATCCCACACTCCGAAGTTTTGTCATGTCGGCGCACGTGTAATTTTGATACTGAGTGGTCAAATTATCTGGCATATCTATGTATTCAATACTACACGCTCTGTTCACAGTCTCAGAAATAAACTTAGCAATATCATTATAAGTTGTAGCAATGCCAGTACCGACATTATATAGACCTGATACTGATTTATGTTCAAGGAACCAACTGATCACATCAATGCAATCATCGACGTAAATAAAATCTCTTGCTTGGTTTCCATCCTCAATATCATCTGAGTTAGATTTGAATATATGTATCTTGCCATCTATTAAGAGTTGGTGCATAAAAGGCTCAACGATGCTTTTTTGATTTCCCTTATGATATTCATTAGGACCATAAACATTGAAAAAGCGCAAACCTACAACCTGATTGGCACCATTGTCAAATCCACCTATCCTCGCTATATACAAGTCAATCTGTTTCTTGGACCAACCATATATATTCAAAGGACGTAGCTTTGCAAGAAACTCTACCGAGGAATCATCAATATATCCGTACTCTCCATTGCCATATGTAGCGGCTGAAGAGGCATAGATGAATGATATATTCCATCGTGAACAAATCTCAAACAATTCAATGGTTAATCGATAGTTAGTAGACACAACTGCATCTCCGTCTGTTTCAGTAGTAGAAGATAAGGCTCCTAAATGGACGAGACAATCAATTGAATCATTATTATGGTCAATGTATTCCTTTAACTTCTCTGGATTAAGGTAATATACTTTTGATCGCTTAGCGACATTCTTCCATTTTTCTTCTGAACCAAACCAATCAACAGCGATAATTTGCTCATAACCTCTCAACTCTAACTCAGCAAGTAAGTTAGAGCCTATAAATCCTGTCGCGCCGGTGACAATAATCTTCTTATTCATAGCCAATGTATTTTAGTATTTGAGAAGAAGATTGATTTGGTACGAAAGGAAAAACGAGCACTTTCCCGCCATTATTTGTTACATAATCATTGCCTATTATATCGGATATGACATAATCTCCTCCCTTTACAAGTACAGAAGGATTTAGATCCTTAATAAGTCTAAGAGGAGTGTCTTCATCAAATTCGATAATGTAGTCAACCATAGATAATGACGCGAGAACTTTTGCTCTATTCTCAAATGTATTGACAGGTCGATTTTCTCCTTTCAAACGCTTGACAGAAGAATCCGAATTAAGTCCTATAACAAGAATATCTCCTTGTCTTTTAGCACTTGCTAAAAGTGATACATGCCCGATGTGTAAAATATCAAAACACCCATTAGTAAAAACGATTCTTTTACCTTTAGCTTTGCGCTTTACAATATCAGGGGTAGTAATCTTATTGAAGTGAAGAATGTCATCCAATACGACAGTGCCAGTCCCCACTTGTGATACCTTTTTATGTGCTGCAACATTGGCTATTTCTATCTTTTGCTGAAATGAGTATGAATCATTGGAGAGAAGAATACCTAAGAATGCAGTAACAACATCGCCAGCACCCGTTACATCATGAATTGGCACATTATCTGCGTCACACTTTACGTACCCATCTTGCAAAGAGTAAGCACATATCCCATCTTTTCCACAGGTCATTACAACTGCTGTTGTATGTAAACTATGACATACTTCGGACAATTTTTCTTCTATGGCAAGATTAGGATCTACACCAATTTCCTTGAAAAGTAAATCAAATTCAGACCGATTCCCTTTCACAATAGTCGTCCATTGGGATTTGTCTACTGCGTTGCTTTTAATATCAATTAGACTCGGAATACTTTTTCTTATACATACAGAAATTACATTAGATGCCAACATGGGAGTAATAAGCCCCTTTGCATAATCGGATATTACAAGTGTGGTATAATTTTTCTCCTGTAAAAGCTGGATTAATGATGTAATATCATCTTGTGAAGAAGTATAATTTGAATCTTTATCAACACGGAGTAACTGCTGATGATTCCCTGCTATATATCGAGTCTTAACAGTAGTGGTAGTATCATTTGATAATTTAACTTTATCAAATATGTTGTTTTCAGCAAGAAGCTTTTTTACAATAATACCATATTTGTCATTTCCAACAACACCCCACAAAGTGACGTTTAACCCTGACTGCGCTATTTGATAAGCAACATTGGCAGCTCCCCCAAGTCGGTGAATCGGTTCTTCACAACACTCAACTACAGGACAAGGAGCTTCAGGAGAAAGCCGTTTTGCTGTCCCATAGATATAAGTATCTAACATTATATCTCCAATTACCAGGATGCCGTTATCTTTATCCATGTACTAAACATTAAAAATATTGAAATACATAGCTCCAAGTCGCTTTGCAAACAACTCATCAGAGAAAGAATCTCCAACCAATATTGATTTGGAAAAATCAATATTGGGAAATTCCTTCAAAATCATTTCTGCAATTCCAACATTTGGCTTTCTTAATGGAGAAGATGAATCTGCATCTGGACACGTATAAATAGCATCAACTCTACCTCCGGCTTCTAGAATTGATTTACAAATACAAGAATTTATTTTGTCAACTTGTGATTTATCTGCTTTACCTTTCCCAATACACGCTTGATTGGTTACTATAAAGATATAGGCAAATGTATTCTTCAGAACTGAAGCCATTGAAAGAAAATCATCGTTCATCAAAAGGTCTGCCTCGTCTAAGATATACTCATTTGGCAAAATACGGTTTACCACTCCATCCCGATCGAGAATTAGAGTTGACACACTGTTTTTTCTTCCTACTTCTATTATAGTCTGCCAAAGTGATTTAGATTCCAAAGAAAGCTTATTGAACAATTGGCTTTCAACTTGATTACAAAGTATATGAAGCAAAATCATCGTTATGTCTTGGATTGCTTCAGGTTCATTTGAAGAAATTTCAATTGCTGAAGCGCCTAATTCCCGACATAATCCACTACAGTTACGCCCAGTAAAGGCATACGAAAGTATTCGTTGCTCTTTTGCTTGCGATAACACTTGTAATATATTTTTTGATTTCCCAGAGGTAGTTAGAACGATAAGCAAATCGTTTTCTGCTCCAATTGCCTCTAATTCGCGAGAAAAAATCCTTTCATAGCCAAAATCATTAGCTATACAAGTAAGGACTGCCATGTCAGTACCAAGAACAATTGCTGGAATTGGATTTCTTTTGCTATGAAGCTTACCTACCAATTCAGATGCTGTATGTTGCGCAATGGCGGCAAATCCCCCATTTCCACATAGGATTATCTTCCCGCCATTGTTAACGGTTTTGATACTACAATTGAGTAGATTTTCAAAAGACTCTAACATATAGTCATTTTCGCACAGAGATGTAAGCATCTCTGCACGATTTCGCAATTCAGCCGCAAAGCGGCTTATGTTGGGATTCAATGTATCCATAACTAAATGTTGAGTGGAGCATCTCTTAATTAGAGA